>Ga0222718_10002081_pt1 | contig 18303 bp, 15 predicted proteins | sample C33_27DmetaG_FD_165045 | JGI IMG/M metagenome (GOLD analysis project Ga0222718, IMG submission 165045) | Estuarine water microbial communities from San Francisco Bay, California, United States - C33_27D | ecosystem: Environmental > Aquatic > Marine > Unclassified | place: USA: California... | reverse complement strand
TATGAAAAACGGTAGTTTATAATCTGTACCACTGATGTTGATTACGATATGCCCATCAGGTGATGCTACGACAGAATCGTCTGGAGCAGTTGAACCTAATGTCTGTGAAACGACAGACGTATTACCTGAGTAAGCAGTCATATCACCAGACGATACACTACTAGAGTTGTTAGCGACCGCTGCCATATATGGGATTTTATAGTCAACGCCGTTTACATTGATAACCAAATGACCAATTGGATTTGCAGCAATAGCATCATCAGGTGAAAGACTGCCCAATGACTGGACGACGCCTGCGCTAGAGGTGTTGCCGCTGTTTACGGTTACGGTATGACTTGAATTCGTTACAGTGCTGAATGATAGATTACCACTACCATCAGTCTTTAAGATCTGACCTTGGGTGCCATCAGCATGTGGGAAAGTATATGCGCTGTTTACAGACAGCGTTGAAGGATTAGACCCAATCTCTAAGATTGATGTGCCGTTTGAGGTGTATAGTCTTTTATCAGGTATGTTTAAGGCTAATTCACCAGTATCTAGACCAGATGTTGTCGGAACTCTTCCAGACACACTGGTCCGTTTAATTTTAATAACAGATGCCATAATAATAACTCCTATGTAGGAAATAAGGAAGAGCAGGGGTCAATCCCCTGCCTCCTGTCTTAAAAGTCTATGTAGACTTTACTCAATATTTATTTATAATATTTTTATTGTTATGGTACAGTATAAGTCCCTGGTGAAGTGAATACCGTGTCTCCAGCAGGAGAAGTGATGATAACATATCCTGGTTGACCATCACCATTAGAACTAGCAGTACCAGTACCAACAGCAGATGTTGGTGCAGTGAAGTTACTGGTATATAATGCTGTACCTTTAATGATTCTGAAATCGTCAATATAGCCCTCAAAATCTTGATCTGCACCTGATTCTCTACCACCTAGATAAAGAGTATTATTATTATGAAGAGAACTAGAATTTGTCCAAGTATCTTGTTGAGTACCATCCTGATATGTACGGAAAGTATTTCCAGATCTAGTAACAGCCAAATGCGTCCAAGTATTTAATGAAATTGTACCAAGTGTTTCTCCATTTGCCACGTTCCAACTACTACCATTCTGACTAGCATAAAATTTCAAATCAGTTGAAGAACTGCGATAGAATAAAAATCCTGCATATGTTCCTGTTTTACTGACAACAATACGCTGTGGTGAATCACTACTTGTAAAATAGAACCAACCTTCAATAGTGAAATCATCTGATCCAAGATTCAGATTACCACCATGGGCAATATCAAGTCTATCACCATCACCATCAAAGTATGCACTGCTGCCACCAAATTTAGATTGTACTGATGAAATAGCAGCATCACCTTGTGCAGTCACTGTATGACTTTGTGCTGAGTCGTCTTGAATATCTGAATCGAATGGTAAGTATAATGATGCAGAATATCCAGTAGAAACGACACCACCACTACCATATGCACTTGGAGCATCACCTGGACCAGCACGAGTACCAGCACTGCCCACTGTAGTGGATCCAGAAGAAGAAGTAAATGTTACATCGCTTGGTAATCCTGATTCTGCGAAATAACCAGATCCACCTCCACCATCGCCAAGTTTCGAAGCACCGTCAGTACCGCCACCACCACCATAGTAACCAGCACCACCACCAGCACCTTCAAAACCTGAACCACCAGCAAGTTTACTACCATCTGGTGCACCAGCTCTACCTGCGGAGGATGTACCTCCTGCCCCACCAGCAGATTGTGTGCCGCCACTACCGCCATCAGTGGGTGCTGCTGTAGCATCTTCACCAATCGAACCGCCACCAGCACCACCAGAACCACTGGGACCATGATCACTAGCACCACCACCAGAACCAGCAATAACAATTGCACTTCCATGAATATCATCAGTTGGACTACTTGATGGTTCTAAGAAAACACCGACTAGACCACCGCCTTGCCCATCACCTATACCACCACCAGGATTACCAGTTGCTGCTGGTGTGTTTGGTGCTGGATTTCCACCGGGAACTCGACCGGGAGCGTTACCGCCAGTACCAACAGTAACATAAAGATTTGTACCAGGGGTAATTGTATATGATGATTGAGTAAAACCACCACCTCCAGCGGGACTATTTGAACCGCCGCCGCCGCCGCCAGCACCCCATGCTTTAATTGTAATAGAGTTACCTGCTCCACCAGATGATGGTCTAGGAAATGCGCTATCTGGTACATTATAGGTAGTTGAAGAATATCTTGCGTTACCTTTTGTGACACGAACCTCGTCCATAAATCCAGCAAAGCCTGTGCTATCTAATGGACCACTACCAACTCTGAGAGCGTTGCCACTCAATCCAGAAGTTGTGAATGTGCCTTCAGCAACACTAACACCATCTAGTGAAATGACAAGATTGTTGGATGCTCTTGAGAATGAAACAAACTGCCAAGCACCTGTTGTTACTTGTGTGCCTGATGATTGTGTTAAGGTAGTTGCGCCATGATATGCTGTTAAAAAAGAGTTGCCACCACTTGTAGTGATACCGAAGTTTACGCCATCAGCAGTCAAAGAAGCGATGACGTTATTGCCTGATAATGATGTTGGATAAATCCAACCCTCTACTGTTAGGTCACCACTTAAATCAAATTGACCTGATATACCAGTTTCAACATAGTCTCCAGTGCCATCTAATTTTAAAGATGTAATTCCGAACTTTGCTTGTTCTGAACTTGAGGTGGCGTCACCATAAACCTGTACACTGGCAGTATTTGCAAAATCCTGAATGGTCATGAATTAATCTCCCGTTGTACTTAAAAGGAACGACACATTAGCTTCTAATGCATCTGTGTCAAAGCTTCCACCATCACGCACACTAAATGCTCTGGCAATATATGTATTCGTATTTGCTAAAGCACTGTTAAAAACGGTAACGTCCGTTTTAGCGTTCCAATCGTCGCCGCCTACAAAAGAAGTAGCGTTTGCATAATAAGATACAGATGTTACGACAGTTTGCGTTAATTGCCTATCGCCAAAGTCACCTGTTGTTTTTTGTAATTCGTTTGAGCCATCAAATAAATCAAAGACGGAAGATGAATTAGCAGAAATGATACGCTGATCTTTTACGTTAATCGCTAATTCACCTTCCTCCAATGAAGATGGTCTTGCACCAGCAGTGCTGGATCTTTTTAGTTTAATAATTGAAGCCATCTAATTATCCCCCAACTTAGTAAGTACCACCATCAGCAGTTCCTGCTTCGGTAGCAATATATGCATTAGTGTTTGCTAGTGCTGCATTATGAACACTAATGTCTACTTTTTGTGCCAAGAGACTATTATCAACAACGGAGTTTGCAAAGCCGGATACACTTGTGACAACCAAATCGCTTGGTGTTAAGTCTTCGACTGCCGTTTGCCCAACAGAGACAGCTTTTGCACCACCAGTAAAGACCTGGAATACACCAGTTCCGTTTGATGAATACAATTTTTGGTCTTTGACGTTAAGTGCCAATTCACCAGTTTCAAGATCTGATAAACTTGGTGTTGCACCAGCCGTACTGGACCTTTTTAGTTTAATAATAGATGCCATCCAGTCAACCCCTTTCTTAATCTACGGTAGTACTGGGAGAGCCGAAGCCCTCCCAGCGATTTTAGTAATGTAGATTAGAAAGAACCACCGTCAACAATGGCGTCTAACTGACCGATAGCATAACCAGTACCACCAGTATCAACTGTTACTGTTGGATCTGCTTCCAAGTCCTTAAAGACTTTGAAGATGCCATCTGTGGCATCACGGAAGATACCAGCATACTTAGAAGTTGAACCTTCGTCATACAAGGCATAGAAACCAGTATCAACAGCATCTGTTTGGTTATTGGATGCCAACTTGATTAATGGATCCATAACTTCTAGAGTTGTTGTTGAGATGTAGGTTACTTCACCTTCAACGGTTAGGTTGCCGTCGATGTGTGTGTTACCAGCAACTGTCAAGTTTGTGCTGATAGATGCACGACCTGTGTGATTAAAGTGACCAGTTGATGCTGGGTCAGCAACAGTTAGATAGCTACCTGAGAGTGATGAGTTTAGACCGTCAATACGAGTGTTTGTATTAGCAAGATCTGAAGCTTGTTTTGCTTCTTGAGTATCAAGAGCAGACTGAACACTAGCGATATAACTATTTGTGTTACCCAAATCACTTGCTTGTTTTGCTTCTTGAGTATCAAGAGCAGACTGAACACTAGCGATATAACTATTTGTGTTACCCAAATCACTTGCTTGTTTTGCTTCTTGTGTATCCAATGCTGACTGAGTAGCAGTGTTTAATGCACGGATAGCTGTATTAGTACCAGTCAAGTTGGTGTTCAACTGAGCAATTGCCAAGTTGGTATTACCAAGACCACCACCTGATGAAGCTTCAACAGCAGCAATGTAAGTGTTGGTGTTAGCCAAATCACTTGCTTGTTTTGCTTCTTGAGTATCAAGAGCAGACTGAACACTAGCAATGTAAGTGTTGGTGTTAGCAAGATCTGATGCCTGTTTTGATTCTTGAGTATCAAGAGCAGACTGGACAGAAGCAATGTAAGCATTGGTGTTAGCAAGAGCTGATTCGCCAATACGAACAACAGTACCACCAGATTGCTTAGAATAGATTACACGGTCCGCAAGGTTAATCGCAACCTCACCTACCTCTAGGTCACCAGAAGCCGGAACTGCGCCGGAAGTACTGGACCGTTTAAGTTTAATTACGGAAGCCATTTTTAATATTCTCCTATAGGATTAATTTATTTTTTTTTGACATAGGTGGAAGACCACCTCGGATAACATGTTTCCCCGTAGGGGTCGTTTTTAGTTTATCCTCTTTAGAATGAGGATGAACCTCATCATTGATATTTTCAACCGGGTTCATATCGTATACTTCACCATCATAATCACTTTTACCACCGAAAAGACTACCGAACATATTAGTAAATTTGGTGTTCTGTTTATTCTTCTCTGTGAACTTTTTATCCAGATGATTTAATCTATCTTGAATAACTTTATTTAGTTTTTCAAGCTCTTTAACTCTCTCGTTTAGATAGGTGTTTTGAGACTCTAATATTAAATTTTTTTTAGTGAGTTCATTAATATGCTCTTGTTGCTTATCAATGTAGGTATTAATAACCTCTAATTTTTTACGATCAATCTCTTCCATGCTACTAGAAATCTCCGCCATCTAAAATATTTACGCCAAAGGTTGGTGTACCATTTGCAGCGATTTGAAGAATGTTACCATTCGCACCTGTAGCAAATCCCATTGTTGTAGTATTTGCACCAAATAGAACGCCGTCTTTCGTTAATGAACTGACACCTGTACCACCTTGTTCTACGCCGAGAACGGTCGATAGAATAAGTGTGGTGATTGTAGTGTTGCCAGTGAAGACCTGATTAAAGTTGTTAGCAGCACCACCGCCAACACCAAACGAACCAGTATATCTAGCACCACTAATATACACGGATTTACCAGTGAAGTCAATACCATTTGGTAAATTATCACCAATAAAATGTAGAACACCACTCTGGTAATCAAAGAACCATTCATCGTTATTACCAGAGCCAACACCAAAAACTTGATCGCCACCAGATGCTGCATTGGAAGCATCACCACTAGTATGTATATAAACTTTCACACCGTATGTGGCACCAATCTCAGTTGGAATCCAGTCTGTTGATCCTGTTTTCCATGTTCTGTTCGCTGTTGCTGTACCATCAGCAGTACACTCAACTGGTGCAGATGTCGGATAGACTGTGACGACACCAGACGACGATCCTGGCATGACTGAAGGAATGGAACCAGAGTTTTTCCAAACACGGTCACCACGAAGCAATAACGGACTTGCGATTGATTCGTTTGGTGCTTTCTTGTTAGCATTCGTATCTGTCTTCGTTAGACCATATCCAATCTTTTTGAATAGATAGTCTAACTTCTGTGCGTCGGAGATAGCCATTTAACTTGCGACTCCCACGCTTAGTGCTGTTACCGATTCACCACTCGCTAGAGCAATTCTAACCAAAACCACGTTACCTGTAGAATTGGACATGTTTTCGCTTCCTAGTGTTAGAGTCTTAGACCCACTTAGACTTGTACCTGTTAGAATTCTATCACCCGCAGTAAATGCACAACCGTCAGAACCGTTACCGCCATTCCCTGTATCACTACCAGGAACACCAGCACCAGCATATGTTACGCTTGTATCCAACCAACCGTTTAATCCACTTGAAGTATCTGTACCAGAACCAGGAGCAGCAATCCAACAACCTGAGATACCAGATGAACTGGTGATGCTTAGATCGAAGTTAGCAACTGCAACTCTACGGAAAGCAAAGGTAAAATATTGTGTGCCAGTGTCACCACTACGGTCTGGACCAACAGGTAGATATCCAGAACTATAGTCAGTAACATCGTGTTTCAATACGCCCAAACGAACCGTTGCTTCTTTTGTACCAGATACGCCTGGATCGCTTGATTCACTGTATAGACTGTTTGTGTAGAAGTTTGTTGAACCTGTGAAAGATGGTGTGTCTGTTGTATCACCACTGAAGTCAAATACACGAATACCATCATCATCATGTGTTGCTCCTAGCGAATCAGCAACAGGAATAGCCTGCTCAATAATACCAGATTGCCCGGCGGTATGTACCTGAATCTTGCCTGGGATTGAAGTGTAGGAACTTGTGCCATTGACGTTCTTTACTCTTATCTTAGCGGTGTCAATGGTTCTTACACTTGAAGATGTAAGTGGAATAGTAAGCGCACCAATTGCATAAGCAGAACCAACACCTGTGTTGACGATTGGAGTTCCACTTGATAGCATTGATGATGCACCATCGATATCTGAGTAAGAATAATCTTGACTACTAAATGCAGAAGATGATGTGCCTTCTTCATTAGTATCAGTATCGATTTCTACAATGTTTGATTGGTTAGTATAGGCTTGACCAACAAGATCATCTACCGTTGCTCCAGACAACGTAAGTGTTGGTGAACCTGTATTGTAATAAGGAATACCAGAGATATATCGTTTGCTACCACCAGTACCTTCAGCAAGTGTGCCGACAGATGCAAATGCCGCAGTAGCAGTCAAGTCATCTTTTAGAATGGCAACATAGTTTGTATCACCAGTTGCTGTGTGTCGCAATCTAAAGTCGCTCACACCAGTGCTTAGACCAGAGAGTGCCTTGCTGATATTTGCACTGAATACCTGATAGAAGTTTGAAGGATAACTACCATCCACTGAATTATAATCTACTTGACTTGAAACGACGAGACTCGTAAATGTACCTGTTTCACCACTTGTTGTGCTGAATGCCTTTACACCATCGTCGCTTCCATTAACACTCGCTGAAACGGTGCCTGAAGCGCCGTTATAAGCGTTTGTGGCGGTGCTAGTAGAAAATGTGCCACTTGTATACCGTCTTGCTGTTGTAGTGTTTAAATCAGCACCAGCAGACAATGGATTGGTCGAACTGTTGTCTGAGAAACCAGAAGCGAGTCTTGGATATGAGCCAACAGAACTTGTACTCAAAGTGATAGATTTTGTGCTGAGATTAGCAGGTGCAGATGGAACCGCTTTCAAAGCAAACGTGACTGTCTCTGTGTCAGTCTGATATGTAAGATCTGGTGTGCCATTAGCAGTAAGAATGACAGCATAGTTGCCTGTACTTTCACCAGCATAATCGTGGTCGATTGTTGCACCGATTGTACCAGGAGATGAACCATCTTCGCTGATAGCAGCATTTACATCACCATCACCCCATGCATAACCATACAAGTCACCGTTCTGTGAAGTGTTGGTCATTCTGACTAACGCACGATTAGCACCAGTCAAGTCAGTGAAGTCATAGATTGATAATGCATTATCACCACTAGCATCAGATGTTGTAACTGCTGTGCCTGATAGATTTGCTCTTACATCTGGCTCAACGTGAACTGTGAATGACGTGCTGGTAAATGGACTTGATGCATGATCGCTTGTGACCTGTAGAGTACCAGTGTAATCTTGTGGTGTACCTGCTGCCTGATCTGAACTAGACAGCGTGTAAGTGTGAGCAATCGTTCCACCAGTATCACCATCAGCACCTGAACCAACATTAACGGTCTGTGTGTTGCCATCACCGAATGTATATAGGTATTGAATACCAAATGCAGCATGTGAACCAATCGTACTCTCTGTGGTATTAGTAAACGTGACAGCGTGACCTGAACTATTTTCTTCGTTGATACCAGTATTGCTGCTGAGTGTAACGCTTGGTGTATGTGTATCATAAATCTTAAATGTGCTAGTCGTATTTGCTGGAATAACTGCTGGGTCAGCAGTGTTGTGAGAGTCAAGCGTTAGTTTTACCACACGAGACATTTCAGACTCTGTATTAGCAGCAAATACATGAGAGATACGAGAGCCAGCAGAACCACCTGCATCTGAGTTATTGGTGATTACATCGTCTGATGAACCATCACCCCAATCCCATGTGAACTGAATCGTTGCGCTCCCAATATTTGTCGTGGTGTTCTCAAAGTATACTGTTGCACCATCGTCCCACTGCGTGATTGATGAACCACCAGATGCTGCGGCATAAGCAGCAAATCCGACAACAGGATTAGCAGTAGAGATTACGATATAATCGGTACGAGTGGAGGTCGCAGAACTACCCTCACCAGAACCACTAGTGTTACTAGCAGTGACCTGAACTGTAAATGGTGAATCAGTATTTGTGCTATATGTATGACTTGGTGTTGTGCTTGACGTGGTTGTGTTACCTGTACCATCACCCCAATTGATTACATACTGGTTAGCATTACCGACAGCAGTGATCGTAAGCTGTACGGTTAGACCAGCACCACCAGATGTTTGGTCAGCAACAAAAGAAACTGATTTGACGAAGGTATCGTTCCGAACGTTTTCGATGACTTCGTTTAGAATATCAATAGCATCTGTAGCTTTAGTTTCTGAGGTAAAACTTTGATATGCACCATCTGTGGTTAAACTCCCATCAGTTGGAGTTCCTAGAGGAAGTTCCATACCAGTATTAGCACCGCCACCAGCAGCACCCAATTCGTCATAGCGAGCAAGACGAACACCACCATTCGATGATCCGTCATGTACACGAATCGTCGTATGAGTAGTATCCATTGTGACTTCACCAAGGGCACCAGAAAACGTCGAATGCTGATTCGCCGTGCCTCTTCGTAATTTCATTTGTGTTGCCATAGCCTAAACTCTTTTTCTTTTTTATTTTATATATTTATAAAGATGAATTATACGTTACGTCCACTGATATCACCAAAGTCTCTTGTTTCTTCAACGCTATCGGTTAGACTTCCAAAGTCGTTTGATATGAAACCATTATCAATTTGAGGGACAGCAAGTATCATTAGTTTATTATTACTGTAAGATAGTTGAATATTACTACCACCTATGATACCATTTAGAATACCTTCATTTGTAATTCTCGTATTCGTGTTGGCAATGAATGCCTGTAAGTAAGTATTTGATACACCACCTGCACCAGCAATCACATTATCAATACGAGTGTTAGTATTTGCTAACTGACTAGCGATATATTGATTTGTGTTGGCTACAAATGATTGGAACTGGGCATTTGAAACTTCACCAGTACCGAGTCCTTCAAATCTTGCATTTGTATTAGCAATATACAACTGTAGATATGTATTCGATACATCGCCAGTACCACCGCCACCTCCACTGCTTTCTAATGTGACGACTCGTGAGGTTAGATTTGCGAAACGAGCATTAGTGTTAGCGAGTGCTGCTCTCTCAGTCTGTTGTACGTTAGTTATGAAGGCATTAGTATTTGATAAGAAACTAGCATCATTTGCTAATGCCTGTGATATTTCTTGTAGCGTATCAAGTGTTGAGTGTGCATTACCAATGAGGTTATCAAAGCGTTGATTGGTATTCGAAACAAAAGATTGGAACTGACTATTGGTTACAAGTGCTTCTTTTAATAAATCAGATGCTGTATTACCATCGCCCTCTTCATTTTGAAAACCTAATATCAGTTTTACACTGCTACCGTTTGCAGTTGCTGACGTGCTTAATGATGTATTGCCCATGAAGATAGTATTACTGGATAAGAAAATACTACCAAAACGTCTTTGATTAGAACCAATATTGAATGTGTTGTTAGCAGCAGGAATAATGTGCTGTGTCTGTATTGTCGTGGTAAAGTTATTGCCATAGTATTCACCAGCAACAAACTTATTCTGCGCTGAATCGTATACTAGAGTTTTGTTATTTGCTACTGTAAAGTCAACGTCATCCAAACCGAGAAGACGCACTTCACCACCACCGCTGCTACCACCACCGTTAAGTGCTGCCATAGCAAGTCGTGTGACTTGTGCGCTAATCTGCTGCTTGAAACCTGAGAGATCTTCCTTTAGTTTATCCTCTAAAGGTTTTAGATCAGAAGGTCTACCATCACGCCCCGCTGGACCAACTGGACCTGCTGGTCCTTGCGCTCCGGTTTCACCTCTTGGTCCGATAAGACCACGATCTCCCCGTTTGCCCTGCGGTCCTTGTTCACCTCTTTCACCGGCTGGACCTTGTATACCTGCTGGACCCTGTTGACCATCATTACCCTTTGGACCTCTCTCACCTTGCTCTACAATAATCAGTTTTGGCTTCTCGCCATCTTCAGTTACAAAATTAATCTTTTTCAGAGATTTACGAATTTCACTTTTGGCAAGTTCCAGAGCAGCATTAAGTAACTTTGCTTTCTCTAGTTCGTTCATCTAATTTATTCCTCGTAATCGTCTGTGCCTAGATTTTCTAGTAGATTACTCATTTTCGCAATTAGTTTTCGATCCTCTTCATTCATTTCTACAGGTTCAAAGTTTTCTTCCTGCACATCTGGTTCGCTATCGTCTTCAATACCGTCATCATTCATTGGGCTGTCTTCATCAGACTCTTCTCTTTTAATCTGCTTGTCCATGTCACGAATCTCTTCTTCTGACATTTGTAGCACATTTTTACGAACCCAGTCAAGTGAATAAAACTTACCAATGTACTGTTCGACTTCACCCATAAGACGCATTCGCTCTGTCAGGACTTCAGCATTTTTCAATTCAGTAAAATAACTATCATGTGGAAAATCGTAGTAGAGATTGTCTCTCAACTCTTTCCATTGTTTGCGGTTGATAACCCCCTTGAGAACTAATTGAATCTCAAGGAGGTTATCGAACAAGTGGGTAAATCTAGCACGAAGTCTTTCAATAAACCGTGTAAACTTTAGTTCGTCCCGTGTAACCTCACTTGTTCGTCCGAGGTTGAACTGTCCTTCCGACTCCATTCGTGTGATGGGGACATTCAAAGACTTGTAAAGTTTACGACGGAAATAATCAACGTCATCCATCTCACCCAAGTTCTGACCACCTGGAAGCGTTGTGATTTCTGTTCCCCTGCCGCCTTCTCTGCGTGGGAGCCAAAAGTCTTCCATCATGGTCATAAATTTACGATCATCACGGACTTCACCGCTAGACGCATCGTATACCAATTTATTCTTATGCTTTGCCATCATGTCAGCAAGGTATTGTTCTGCTTTCATCTTAGGCAAGTTACCAACATCGATGTAGAAGATCCTGCGTTCAGGCGCACGAGACAATCTGTAAATAACTGTGGCATCTTCAAGTGTGCGAAGTTGGTTTAAAGGTTTGATTGCTTTGTGTAGATATCCCAACACCATTCTGTTTGATGGGTCCACTAATCCACTTGTCACATGACAAATGGAATCTTTAGAAATCTTTACAGCAGTCTGGTTGCTTTGTGCTGTAATACCTTTTGGATGATAGACATAATATTCATTATACCCTTTTTCCATTTTCATATTTGTGCGCTGGTCTGTCTGAGAAAACTTCTCACGCACCTTTTTAATTTTACGAGGGTCAATCTTACGGAGTTCTTTGATCCCATCTCGTGCTTTCTTCTCATCAATCATAATGTGATAGTACAAGCGACCGTCGATATACCATTGACGGAAAATATCGTGTGCTAAATTATTGAAGTCGAGTAGCTTAGTGATATTACCAAACTCTTCACGAATTCTGTCTTTGAGTGCTTTGGGTTCATCAATGTCATCTAGAACGATATTTACTGGAGATTGATTATCAACGATGATTGCTTCATTGACAATATCTTCAACAGCAGTATCACATTCAGGTTGCATGGACATTTCACGATACCGTGTGACCAATTCACCCTCTGATTTCGCAGCACCTTCTAAATCTACATAAGTACCATACGAGCCGCCAGCGACGACCTCCATAGCACCATCATCATGTGTGGGTTGAACAAACGATTTAACAGTCTCTTCCTGTTTAATCTCTTCTTTTGTTCTTGAAATTTCAAATCCAAATAGCTTTGCCATTATATCATTCCCTAAAGAGGTTTGTTATTCTATTTATTTATACAAACAAAAAACGGGGACCGAAGCCCCCGTTTCTAAAATTATGTGGTCGTATTAACCGAATAGTGCGTTAGTAACCTGACCAACAACACCTTCACCTGCTTGCCAGTAATCGTAAGCAAATGTTACATCGAAAGTTTCGACCGTATCATTTGTACCCCAATCTAGTGCGATTGAAGCGACTGTGATTGGAAAGATACCAACAAAGTTATAGGTACGAATTGGTGCACCCGTTTTACTAAACTGTGTCACAGTGGCGCTCTGTTTGTACTGTACAGTAGTAGCAAGAGCAGGTGATCGTAGGTTACTTTGTAAACCATTGATAGCATTAGACCAACGTTCCATGCCATCACGGATTTGGAAATCTTCATCATTCATGATGGTAACAGTCCAATCAGGAAATGTTCTGTTACCGGCAAGTTTGACTTGACGACCAAAATAGTTGACTGTTGCTTGACCAAGTGTTGCTTCAGGAATCTGAGCAGCCTGCACCATAAATGATGTTTTTACAGTTGAAGCAAGGTCAACTGGATTATTGATGGTTACCTGAAACAGATTGGGGCGTGCACCACCAAGTGCTAACTGTCCCTGAAACCCTGTGATATTAAATGCCATTTATTTGACTCCTTATCTTTATATTATTTATATTAAACCTGACCAACAACTTCACTAAAATCGACACCAGTTCTAACTGCGACGAAGTTTAGTTGGATGAAGTTGATTGACCGGGCTGGTTTGATAAAGATGTCACCAATGAACTCGTTACGATCAATGACTTCAGGTGTGTTGTTTGATTCATCACAAACAACTCGGAAATCAGTGATACCACGACGACCCTGAACATCCCGTAGGAATGGCTCAACTAGGTTGACGAAGTTAGCACGAGTGAATTCATCGTTGAACTCGAACAAGGTAAACTTGGAAGCAGTAGAAATTGACTTCTCAAGGACGATGAAGAGTCTGCGGACATTAATTCGGTCAAAGGCGCTTGGTTTGGCAAGAAGTGTCTTATCGCCAAATAGAACTGTACCCTGACCTGGGAATGATACGACTGGGTTGACACCAGCCTTATAAAGAACATCACGCTCTGCTTTATTTGGATTGAAAGCAAGTTTGATAACATTCTTGATATTACCACGGTTGAAACCAGCAGGTGAAAACCATGGGTCACGCTGTTGATCTGTGCGAACCATAGTGCCGCCTGTATCACCGTTTAGTGGTACATAGCGATATACATCGTTGAATTTATCGTATTGATACTTCCAACCACTATCCATTACACCGTATGAAGATGATGGGAGAGTGTTACGATATGCTACGATATCTTCTGCTTGCTTACCAGAGTATAGTGCGTTATTAACAACATCAGCACGCTCAGGTGATAGTAGAGCAATACAATCCAAACGCTTCTCAGCAATGTTATTGATGAGATGAACTGCACGAGTTTGGTTAGCAGCAGCACCAAGGATGAATGAGATATCTGTTTCATCAGCGTTACTGAACTTGTCATAACCGTCGATATAAGCAGCATCGCTAGGTGACTGACCATCACGACCATTTACCATTGATACGCTTTGTGGAGTTGTTCCACCAGTAAATGTTGCTGTTGCTTTGCTACCTGCATTAGTGTTGCTTGAGTTATGACCAGCCCACCAGATGTAGTTAGAACGATTGTTAATGACGTTTACATAGTAGTTTGAGTTACCTTCTGGTGTCTTAGCATCAGATGCCATTGAGACAGAAGCATGACGTTCAATGACTTGATTTTTAACACCAGTCCACTCGCCGTCTTCATCGATGATAGCAATATGCATTTCATCACCTGAACCACCAGCAGTGGTAGCGAATGTTGAAGTGCCTGGAGCAGCATCAAACAGATTGAAATGTTCCCAACGACGATTAACAGCATTTGATTGAACTTTGGTACTATCGTCTGCTGTACCTAGTTGCTGGCGAGTTGGTGCTGTCTCTAGTGTGATTGAACCAGCAGCAACAGCAGAGACTTTTAGATCGCCACCAATATTAATGGTTGATGACTGTAGAGAAATTCTATCACCAACTGTAACATCAGTTGACAAGTCGATGTTTGGACCTGTGGTCAAATCTGAGCTAGTATTAGCACCCTTAGTTAGAACTGTTGTGCTACCAGCAGTGAAGACTAGGTTAGCAGATAGAGTTGACTCGAATGCACTTGCTGAAGCACAAACGGAAATCTCTAGTGAGTTACCGAGTTCGCCTGGATACTTAGCAACCCAATCACCAACACCTGAGATACCTGAAGAATAATTGCTATCATAGTCATCGTCGTTTTTGATGACGGTGTTGACTGTGTTACCTGCATTTGCTGTAGAGTTACGAGCAGCAGTAGTATCTGAACCACTGTCACTTGGCTCAACAACACGAACAACCTGTAGAGCATTTGAATATGCTAGGAAGTTTGATGCTGTAAAGAAGTCATCAGCAGTGTTTGCATTTGGTGTTTGAAAATTATTGACCAAAGCATTTTCGTCTGTTACTAAGACGATTTGGTCAGTTGGACCCCAACGGAAATGACCGGCAATACCGGCACCCGTTGTTTGTACGGCAGGAACGATAGTTGTGAGATCAATCTCACTTACATTCACGCCTGGAGATACTTGGAAAGGCATTTCTTTACTCCTTATGTTGAAGAAACGAACGTATCAATTCTTTTTTTATTTATAAAATAACTAATTTACTTAGTTAATTAGACTAAATAATCGCATGGAACATAGCAAAGAAACTAAAGATAAAATACGTCAAGCGAGATTAGGTCGCAAGTTTTCTGATGAAACAAAGCAGAAAATGAGTGATAGTCATCGTGGGAAGGTGCATAGCGAAGAGACAAAGAAAAAAATTAGTGAGTCCATGAAGCGTAAAAAAGAGTCAGCGACTATCATTAATCCTTGGTCAGACTAGTCATAGAACCCTCGTAAGTCCTCTAGTGAATAGTGATCCACTCGCTCTACCTGTGGTGTATCGTCAATACCATCATCATAGAAACCGAATGGAAGCATCTCTTCGTCTAGCAATTCTTCTTTATCGGCAAGATATTTTTGACGAATATCAGAATTAGTCAAGTCTTTGAAATATTCCTGACGGATGAGCCAACCAAACAACACAAGACACATTGCCAAGTCGTCATGATGCCCTTCATCTGCTTCGTAAGAATCTTTCTTTGAAATGAAGTTTGACAGTTCTTCGATAACATCAAAGTCCTCAATAACAATCTTTTGGTCTTCCACCAAGTCTTTGAGAGTAGAGCAACCAATTCTTTTGACCTGTTTGGTTGTTCTGACACCAAATTGTGTATTCTTACCAAAACCAGCACCAATTCTTTGACCTGCCCTGCCTTTCATAGCAGTGATGAATAGATTCTCATACTCAAGGTCACGATACAAAATATTCGAAATCTGTTCACCAATATCATTGATCTCTACCAATACAAATGCTTTATTGAAATTGTTAGCAACATTGTAGATGAGTTCAGGATAAATCAGAGGTGAAATATTCTTGTCTCTATACTTAGCAACCACACGATATGGTATATCGCTTACATCGATGACGACAAATGCTGAATAGTCACCACCCACACCCCTTGCCGTGTCAACGACGATTACATACTCATGACCCTGTTGTATCTCTTCATACTGGTCAAAGCCCTGCTTCTGAAACATGGGGCGAACAAACGCTAGGTTGCGAAGCGTATTAGCATTGATGAGAGTATTGGATGTGCCTAAGAAGTTACAAGCAAACTCCTGGTCAAAGGACTCCTCACTTGTGTTGGCAATCTGCTGCACTTTCCAATCATCATCACGCCCTGGTGTCTCCCACCAATTCACAGCAAGTGGAATGAAGTTGCTGCGTTCCTCTTCTGCTTCTACCCACATTTTATAGAAGTGATTCATGCCCTTTGGTGTAGACACGATAATCATTTTGGTTTCTGTACCAGATGAAATCGTAGGATAGACTGACTTGAAAAATTCATCAGCAATATTATGCTGAACAAATGCAAACTCATCTAAGAAGACAAGCGAGAAAGACTGACCACGAGCAGCAGAGCCTGTAGTCGATGTAGCAAGAATCTTTGACCCATTCTCTACTTCGATAGAACCCTTGTTCCAAGTCAGAATCCCCTGCTGTAACCATAGCGGTAAATGCTCGTATGCTTTCTTGATACGGTCAAGAAGTTCTCTAGCCAGTTCTGCTTTGTTAGCAAGAACAGCAATATTTTTTTCTGAATTGAATAGGAGGTAGTGAAGAATGAAACCGACCACAGCAGTTGACTTACCAGACTGTCGTGGCATTTTTGTGATAACAAACCGATTTTCATTGAATGTATTAATCATCCGCTCTTGATATTCATACAGGTCGAGAGGAATCAATCCATGGTCAACGTGGACGATCTTAACAAATTTCTTGATAAAATAAATTGGATCTTTAGCGCATTTTACATAATCTTGAATTTGGTCTTGTGTAAATTCAATATTCACCCCAACCTTTTTCAGATTAGGATTTGACAAATAAGCATCAGACATTATTTCTCACTTTTCAATTTTTCAATCTCTTCTCTATTTTTCTTGATAAACTCTTCGTTCTTCTGAATATGAGCGTCCTGGGCAGCGTCAATCAATCGCTGAATGCGAATGCCCTTCTCTTCCTCTGTATCCTTGTGTAACTCTGCATCAATGACCTTTTCAAGTTTCAGATACAGAATACGCTCATTGGGTACATATCGCCAGACGTAACCACGGTCACTGTATACACCAAAAACTGTTTGTCGCATACCAATCTTTAGAATGGTTGCCTCGGCACCGTCTAGTAAGACCTTATCACCCTCGTTGAATGCTTTATCGAACTGAAACGCAATACCCTTTGATAGACTTGTTGCAAAGTCCTTGAACATGATAGCAATAATAACAGATACTAGAACTGCTATCCATGGCAACATTACTTCTGTTGCTTCCCATGAAAGGTTAGATATCGTTGTTGGTTCCATCGTCTTTTCCTTGGATTAGTTTCTGCAAGTCCGCAGTTGAACCGACAAACAAAGCATTATTCGTAATATTTTGTGCTGAAGGTTTGTCTTTCTCTTGCGTTAAATCTTTCTTTTTCTTTGCCAATTCAAGAAGATCTTTGTTAGTATCAGTAAGCGTTTTCATTAGATTGGTAGCAACTTCAAAGGCTCTTGGTGATTCGCTTTGTCTAGCAATCTCCATCACCCTATCTAAGTCACCCATACCAGAGTCAATAAGATCTCTCAGATTACGCCGTGCATAATCGTAATCATCCTCTACGTCCTTATTCGTATTGTCAGGTGGTAGGACTTCTTGGAGTGTAGAATCCACATCAAGCAACTCACCCATCTTATCATTAAATCCCATGACTATCACCCGTAAAAGAATGTGTTGGCAGCAAAACCATAGTCATCGTCTGAATCAATTAGACTGCGATGAACGGATGCTGCACTGTTTGATGTTGGTAGACCATCAGCAGTAAGACCAGGAACGATAACCACTCGACTGCTCTTCTCTGTATCTAGTGCTGTGTTAGCATAGAAGTCTACCTGTGTTCTTGTAATCACACCAGAGTTTATAGTAGGACCGTATAGATAACCCTTCATCGTGAAGTTTAGATCCCACATTAGAACACGGCGAGACATGAAATCTGCATCGTAGGAGTCTTGCAAACTCACATTATTTAACACCGTTGGAATGTCCATTGAGATATCCATATCAGGCATAATGTTGACTGACATATTCCACTCTGGCTTGAAGTATGGTAAAATCTGCTCTAAAATCTGCGTGCCATCGTCTGCATTCTTCAC
>Ga0222718_10002079_pt1 | contig 18320 bp, 25 predicted proteins | sample C33_27DmetaG_FD_165045 | JGI IMG/M metagenome (GOLD analysis project Ga0222718, IMG submission 165045) | Estuarine water microbial communities from San Francisco Bay, California, United States - C33_27D | ecosystem: Environmental > Aquatic > Marine > Unclassified | place: USA: California... | reverse complement strand
AGTAATCAGGTGTTCTTCCAGGTGTAGGTGAATATGGAGTTTGCATTACTTATTCTTAAAATACTTTACCATTATATGGCCTGACTTATAATTAGTCGCAAGAGGTATGTCATGAACATCGCATAATCTCATTAACATAGATATATCTACATCATGGGGATGTTTATCTAAAGGATCCCTGAAGAATATAACTCCGTCTACTTCTTTACAGGTTACCATCTGCCCGATAACAGCATCACCTCCCATTGGTCCGCTAGCTACTCTCTGTACTTTTTTAATACCAGCATGCTGTATTATCTTTCCGGTTGTACCGGTGGCTACGATATCTACATCATCTCTATTAAAAAAATCTAATCGCTTCATTACAAAGGCAACCATATCTGCCTTTTTTCCGTCATGTGCTATAAGTGCTAACTTCATACTAATAGTCTATTCCTTGAATTCCTTCTTTTTCTTCGTCGTCATCTTGATCGTCTTCATCATCTAAATCTTCATCTAGAATACGGCTAACTTTTTCTTTTACGACTTGAGCTACTTCTTCCTCATCAGCATCGTAATCAAGCATTTCAATATGGGCTTTCTTACCTTCCAACTCGGCAGCTTTTCTAGCAATAGCTGCAGCTTGGTCCTGGTCCATAATAAGAATATCATTCCAGGTATGATCTCCAGATCCTTCTACTGTAGTAATAGCTACTTTAGGCTTGGTAGTTGAGCAGTTAACACAAACATGATAACCTAGTTCTTTTCTCTTAAGAGGAAAATCATTTCCACAACGTGGGCATTCAATCATTTCTAATTGCATATATAACCGTTTTAATTTAACATTGAATAAATATACGAACTAAATCTCGGGGAGGCAACTTTTATTTAAGAAATTTTATAACTTCCCAAACATCTTTTGCAGATTTAAACGCTACAACTTTTTCTTCTTTTTCTGTTTCGATCTTAATTGTACCATCCCAATCTTCATCAGGAAGAAGTTGGTAGAGGTACATTTGAATCATAGCTATTTGAGACTTGTTGAAGCAAAGTTTAAATAAATTTTCTATAACATTAAAGAACTGGTCTTCATATAATGTCATATCCATTCCTATCTCTTCAGCTAGAAAATCTCTTCTTTCTTCTATCTTTTTGAGCTGTTCTATAACCTGAATGAAGAGCTTCTTGTTCATATATTCTTGGTCGGGCTCTTTCTCTTTAATTCTATAATCTATATCTAGTCTTGATTTTAATACTCTTCTAATATTATTTTTCAATGACTTCATATAGCTCATCAAATTGCTGAGAGGTTAAATTTTTTCTACTAGCAAACATAATTGTAGCTTGCATGCTATTGGTAGCTCTAGTAGTACTTATAATTTCTTTTTTACTATCCGATTTAGAGTAATATCCGTACTCTGTCATAGTTTATTAAATTTCTGAGTTATCTGTTTTAGAAGGATTCTGACCGGCTAGAGCTTTTCTAACAATCTTGTCAAAATATTCAAGATAAACAAAAAATCCAATCACAGTCTTATCCTTAAGATTTCTGTCTCTTTCTACTTTCATTTCATATGGAGCAAGTCCGGCTTCTAATCTCTCTTCTAACTCGATTGCAATATCATTTTGCTCGGTAGGAGAAAGCTGCCCAAAAGTAGTTGGAATAAATTGAATTTTAAGTCCTTTTTTGTTAGGATCTTCGTTTACGTCAACCTTTAACATAAACTGATGGCCGGCAAACTTAATCTTAGCTGCCTCAGAGATAACCTTTTTTACTGCTTCGAGTATATATTTTTTACTTGCTTTCATTTAATAAAGATATGAAAAATAATTATGGTATACAAATAAATAGCTTGATTTTTTAACCAAAAAGCATTTGTTTTTTACCTCCTGATCCTTCGCTTATGATTGTATGGCCAACTATATGTCTGTTTCTGGTATACTGTTCTATAGATCTTTCTATATCATCTGTTAGGAATTCAAATTCATATGTTTTTCCTGTAGGCTCTATAAATTCAACCACGTACTTTTTCATAGCTTAATTAGTTTATTTTGATATTCATTCATTTGGACTATATTAATAAATAGATTCCCTATCTGGAAGATACCTACCTCCCCGCTTTCTTTTATAATTTCTGATAGCTGTTGAATAATTTGAAAGTCTTGCTGAGTAAACTTACTTCCATCAATCTGAATTAGAATCTCATTATTCTTTTCGTTATCGAAAGGTTTTATTCTCTCATTTAAATCTATTACAGTATTAGGCTGTTCACTATCAATATAGTTTTTAATTAAAGTAGGTACATTACCTTCATCGACATATAGAGTATTAGCCCAAGGCTCTAAAGTATTTAAAAGATTTAATGTACAGTTTTTAATAATGAATCCAATATCATACTTTGGAGGAATGATAGGTTTCATAAGAGCATCATGCTTTACAAAATGACCCCACTTTCTAATAAAATTACGAGTAGATCTCATATTTTGAGCTAGCCATTCAGGACTATCTTGATAGATATTTGCTGCTTTATCATTTGTATTCCTGCGACTACCTCTACAGGTCATATGATATACACATCCATGCCAGGTTTGAACAAACTTAACTCCATTTAACTGGAATCTGTTAAAAATATCTGAATCTTCTTTTGACTGAGGAGCATACAAAGGATCATGTCCTCCTATCTCTTGAAAGTCTTTACGGTAAAATGCCCAAGGTGCAAATATACCTTCAGTTATATCGTTGTTCGGTACTCTACTACTTAAAAATTCCAACAATCCTTCTTCATTAAACTCTTCAGGTTCAAGTCCAAAATCTTTTAGGATTTTTTCTGGGCCATCTGGATGTAGAGGAGGTTCTATTCTAGTCAGAGATACTATAGTACCGGGTTTTATCTCTTGTTCTATAGCATCTAAAGCACCGGGGCATAAGTACATATCAGCATGATAGATCATAGTTATATCATTTGTAGCAACTTCATTAATTAACCTATCGTACAAAATAGTATGGCCCTGTCTTTTCCCGGTTTGATTACGAATCCATTTAAAATTTGAATCCTGCTTTTCCATTTCTGCACACCAGGCCCAAGTACCATCTGATGAATCATCATCAGCAATACAAATTTCTACTTCATGGGCTCCTTGATTCTTTCTAATAGATTCATATGACCATTTTAAATACTTAAGGTTATTTCTAGAGGGCTGTATTAAGCTTATTTTCATAACTGTATATTTTTAATTCCTTTATTTCTTTCTACGTTTATAGCGATAGCGTAGGGTTCTTCTGAGTTTTCTTTTTTATCATTTACTATAAAGCGTTTTCCTCCGCCTATTCCCATAACTAATTGGTCGTAAATTATACCTGCACGTGCTAGTTGGACTTCTGTACTCTTTCTTAACCCTTCTTTACGTCCGGTTGTTAGTATAATATTATACCCACTCTTATCCCATTCAAGTAACTTCTCTTTCGTACCATCTAATAATTCTAAAGAATGATTTGGGTCTTGAGCTTGAATAGGTGTACTATGTTTTACTAAAGTTCCATCTATATCGCAAAATATAGTATAAGGTCTTTTATCCATATAATTCCGCTAATTTATTTTTAATGTTTGATTTAATGATAGAATCAATATCGGGTTTAATCTCAATAAATTCTGGGGATGATAGTACGTAGTGTCCACATATTTTTATTAGTTTTAATTTTTGTAGGAAAGGATCAAAACTACTATCTACCCATTTTTCCCATCTTTTAGATTTATAGCATATATTCCAAAACTTTTCTATATCTATTCCGTTATCTAAATATGCTTGAGTTTCTATTAATCCAAATTCTGGAGCTATATTGATTGAGTCAAGTCCTAGATTCATTTTCTCTTTTATTAAAGAAGCAGGGATATAATCTCCGTTATGTTCTTTAGAAAGCAAATTCCATTTTTTTGCTACACTAATCATTTTAGATAACCTTTCCTTACTGTACTGTCCGGTATTTGCATTTCCTTTGAGTGAAGTTCCACTTTGTATAACTAAGTAAACTATTTTACTAAATACTTCTGGTTTTAGATTAGCTTTTAAATCTTTAAGTAGCAGATCTAATTCTTCTGGTTGAAACTCTCTAATTGCCTGTTCCGTACCTACCTCATATTTAATACTAGAATTTAGTTTATAGCAAAAGTTTATCATATCTACAGTCCATCGTAGTCCGTCTGCGTACTTAGGATACTTTTTCCAAGGATCAATATGTATCATATTAAAGTACTTACAATCTTCTTCCAGAGATCGATAACCATTATCATCAACATACCCCTGACCAGGGCCAGAATGATCTCTTTTTAGTACTAGTTTCATATCAGTATACTCACTAAACTTTTCCGTAGTCCAGTTATTAACATAACCGCCATCATACTCTACTTGTCTTCTAGAAGGAATTAATCCTATTTGATTATTTGTCTCTTTTGAAAATTCTAAAATAGCATCAACTATATTTTTAGACATAGGTCCTATAAAAAACGGAATATTATTCATTTAGATACAATTTATACTGTTCATATGCCTGTAAAGCAGCAATCTCTTTACCTGTATCAGTAAACGGTCTTCCATCTATCAAAATACCTCTTACAGTAACCTCTACTGGGGTTGCGTTAAAGATAGTTCCTTCTAGGTGCTCTACCAGGTCCCAATTTTCTCGTGTTACAACCTTAAAGTCTATACCTAATTTAGAACAAGCATACTGCACTGCTTTACTAAACCCTCCATTACCTAATATAGTAATAAATTTTGGAGGATCCAACAAATACTTGTAAACTCCTAACCAATCTGTATTATACGCAACTAACTTACCGTTACGATTTACTACTGTATTTGCCGCTCCTATTTCCTTTACAGCTTGATCTATCTCATCCACATAATCTAAAACTGCACTTTTGAATGGCATACTGATAGCAAAGCCAGAAAAGTTTAAAGTTTTAGCACTGAATACGCCTGCTTCAATATCATTACAGTAAAATGATTTATAAATTGCATCAATATTATTTTTCTCAAATAATTCATTGAAGTATTTACACCCGTTATTGCCTGGGTTTGTTGAAAAAGAACCGAATAGTTTAGTATCCTTATTTATTACTCTCATAAAATAATTCTAAAGATTTAAACCATAGCATTTTACCGAATTTTTCATCATGTAGCGGAGACATATTTAGAAAAATCAAAGCTGTAATAAACTTAATTTTACTAAGATCGTAATCTTGTTCTATGATCCAGTTTTCGTAGATTTGCTTAAACTTGGCTAAGTTTGCGCTTACTTTATAACTGTAGTTGATAAAGGAAGATCCTTCAGTAAAGTTTATAAAATCTTCTTGCTTTATAAGATTGTAAGGTATAAGTAGCCCTCCATACATTTTAGCTAGATCATAGTAAATATCTCCTCCTTCGGTACTACCGCCAAAAGATTCTCTCCAATCAATGTACGTAAATTTATTAGCATTTTTATTGTAGATGATATTATCGAATTGTAAATCACCATGGAAGGAGGAATAAATCTTATCAGATAATAATTTACTCAAGTTTAAAGAATTATATACTTCTTTAAATGAAGGATATAGATTCCCATTAACGGTAAACTTTTCCTCTAAGTACTTATTGCCAAATCTTTCTATAAACTTTTGTTTACGGTTTTCTGTCTTATCCTGATAGAACTTCTTAAATGTATCTTTAGAGGGGAGAGTAATTTGGTCTGAACTACTTATTATACTTTTTAGCTTGTTTAAGAAGTTTGTAAAATACTCTAACGAATCCCATTCATATAAAGTCTTACCTTCTTCCCATTGGTAGCTGATAAAATTATCTGTGTTTTTAAAATCTCCAGGGATAAGATTGTTTAGGATTTGAGCTCTTTTTGTTTTATTTTTATTAGCTTTTTTATCAGGAGTAAACTTATAAAAATAGTTGTTTAGTTTATAAGTTATTTCGTCTGTTTCTTTGTATAAAGATAAAGGCTTATCATTAAAATGGTCTTTAGTTCTATTCAAATCATCTAAATTACCTGTATCTAACCAAGGTAAATGCTTTACTTTAAAACTCTTATACAAAGTTGAATTTTTAAAAGCAGATACTATCTCTTGACTATTACCACTGTTTTCTAATTGATTCCAAAATATATCATAATCCCAAATACTTGCTAATCCAATAAATGCATTATCATATCCTTGGTTACTTTTATTAACAAAATTTAAAATATTATTTTGGTTATCTATCTCTACTGTTGAATATTTTTCTGGATATGAGGTTGGGTGTACTCCTAACCAGTTTCCATCTAAGTGTGGAATTTCACTATCTATAATACAATCAGCAGTAATAAAGTAGAACGGTCGTTGGAGGAGCTCCTTGCATTGTAGGGCAGAATATCCAGGACCAGAATTTACACTACTGTAGTCATCAATTTTGATGAAATGAAATCTATTATCTGGATGTGCCAGTTCACAGTATTGTTGCAGTTCTTCTCCTTTATACCCTAACGCAACTACAAATTCATATTCTTTAGGAAACTTATCTATTATGTAAGAGACTATTGCTCTGTTATTGATAGGTAACATTCCTTTGTTTATATTCTTAGTAAGGTTTTTTAATCTACTTCCAGTACCTGCTGCTAATAAAAACACTGCTGGAGTGTTGTGCTCTGCCTCAACCTTACCGTTATTCCTGTTAAATTCATCATTTATTCTAAAAACATCGTCAACATGAGGAGTAGATACTTCTTGAAGAATTATATCGGTTATTGCTATAACTCTATGCTTTTTTGGTGGAGTAACATCAAAAAATTCTCCTGCTTTCATAATCTTTTTCTCTACTACTCCCTCATCATTTTCCAACCATACTTCTGCTTCCCCAGAAATAATGTAGTTAGTTTCGTATTTAAATTCGTGGTACTGATAGCTGGTTTTATAACCGGCGTTAATATAAATTCTTTTATAACAGTAGAATTCATTTAATGCTAACCATTCTTCTTTCCCCCAAGGTTTGTGTACAACTTTATACATTATATTTTATTAAATAAATTAGATACTATATCTCTAAATTTTTCTTCTGAATACAGATTGTTGAAATTTTCCTTACAGGTTTTCGAACACTTTTCATAAAAATCTTCATCAACTGCCAACCTAGTAGCAAGCCTTCTTGCTTGGTCAATATCCCCATCTGGTACGGAAAGCTCTGGGTGGAGATATTTTTGAGTGTTAACATTATCATAACCTATACATGGAATACCTAAATAAGCACAATTAAGATTAAAAGTACCGGCTGCTGCCGTCCCCAGCTGTACTCCATACTTACGTTTAGAAAGCTCGTAAATAAAATCAACCCAATTCATCCAAGGAATATGATTTATATCCAATAACATCTCTTCCGGTTTCATTCTACCGGTAGTTATAGCCGAAATTTTATCTGATAAAACTTTGCCGATGATATATGAATCAAATCCTCTATAGGCAGTAACCCAATTACCTCCTACCATTACTCCTTCTCGCTCACCTTCATACTGTCTAACATTATCAGTAATCATTAAAGTAGGAAGTAATTCACACCTCACATCTGTAATTCCTCTATAGTATTTAAGATCATGATCGTTATGACAAAAAATAATATCCATACTCTGAAGGATACTATGGTACCATAACTGTGCTTGAATGCTCCCTCCCTGCCAATACCAGTAAGTACTTTCCTGCATAGTAGCAATCTTGCTACAAGTTCTTTTCATATTTTCTATTAAAGGAAAGTCAAGTAGGTGATCCTTATTTTTAGGAATAATTAATACTCCTAAATCAAAAGAATTATCTGGAACTGACTGGAGATATGGTATAGGTACATGCTCGGCTTCTAAAGCACAGATCCATGCTAAATCTGTTCTCATGTTAGGATGTTCCCTAGGAACCTTTCCTGTATATCCACCTTCGGTAAAAAATGCTATCTTCATTTAAGAAATACTTGCTTTAAATTAAATTGCTCTACAAGAGATAATCCTTTTTTAGAGCATTGAAAATTAGTATGAAATCCTTTTATTACATCTTCTTTAAAATATGAGCGGTGCTGTTGAGATGTAAACTGTTTAAGCATGTTTAGCTTAGTATTAAAATGGTCTTTAATATCTACGAATACGTTAGGTACCCAGGTCTCTAATGTACTAGGAGAGCAATACTCTACTAAAGATATGGACTTAATTCTAGTTAAAGGCCAGCCAAAGTTAGAAACTATTTTATGTTCGAAGTGACTGTCTTTTGTGGATGGCAAAAGTATAGCATCGTAACTAAAGTAATTAAGGTAGTTCCTTTCTATAAAACTAACCCATTCGTCTTCTCCTAAATCTTTAAGAAACTTCTTATCTGAAAAGAAAAGGTTATAGTTCTTGGTCTGGGATAGCTTCCAGGTATTTTCTACCTCTATCAGTCTATTATCTCCAGTTGTTGAGTCACAATCACCTCCTTTAGTTAAACATAAGATATCAAAATGAGTGTCAGTGTACTTTAAAACCGTACCGGCCATGCTGTATTCTACATCATCAGGATGAGGAGAAAGGCATAACACTCTTTTAAATTCTAAAAACCTCATATAGACTTAAAATTATTTTCTGTATAGATCTTAATACCTCTCCTTCTTAGATAATCTCTAAGATCTTCAGAAAGGTTATTTTGATATCCATCTACAGTTTTTTCTAATACGTTATAGTACGTTAGTTTATCTTTCTGCTTGAGTTCTATAACTCCCTCACTACTACTATAAGATACGAAAAAATCAACAGTATCACCAACTTTATGAGTAATTAAATTATTCCAATCTACTAAAATCTCTTCCACTAACTTACCTGTTTCTTCTTTAGAGAGGTTCTTAGGATAGTAGTTTTCTTTAATAACTTTACAGGGACTGCCTGCGGCTAAGCTTCCCTCCGGTATACTTCTATTCAAAGTAGATCCTATACCAATCACAGTATTTTTGCCGATAGAAACATTTGGTAAAACTATACATCTTGCTGGCAGCCAAACATTCTCTCCTATATGAACTGGTCCAAAATCAGCAGGGAATCCTTTTGTAATATCAAGCCAGGCTCCATGAGTCCATATCATTACTTCAGCTCCTATTCCTACATTATCCCCTATAGTTACTTCTTCAGAAGGATTGATAATAGTTCTTTCAAAAATACCTACATTATTTCCTATTGTCACTTTTGAATTAGGCCCATAACAACCACCTCTTCCTACTTCTACTCCTTCACACATATAGAGTCCTTCTCCGGCTTCAAAGGATGTACAGGTAATTTTACAGTTGTCTTTTATGATTGAATTAGCTCCTAAAGTAAAGTTACTACATTCAATAGTAACGTTTTTTCCAATCCTAGCTGTAGGGTGTATATTATAATTCTCCATATAACTGTTTGTAAGTTCTTTCCATCCAATAATCTACATGACGAGGATTTTGTGGAATTGCATTAAAATGATAGACCCACCCTGCATCTAAGAAAAGTAATTCGTCTTTAAACCAGGAATGTCCTGGTATATGTAGGAGGTTTTTTCTAAACAGGTCCTGCAGGTTGTAGGCTTCCGGTAAGAATTTCGTTTCAACTCCAAACTTTTTAGCTAAGTAATTAACTACAGTTTGATCCGTCCCTGCTTTAATTTTATCAGCTAGTATTTTTATAGTACCGGCATTAGTTTGATAAAAGTCTTTTACGTAATCATAAAATGGAATATGCTCTTTAGAAGTAATTTGGAATCCTCCATTGAAATACTCCCATGGACTAGGTCTCTCATCTTGTTCAAATAATGCTTCGCCCCAGTTCTTAATACTCCTAGTTACCCATTCATAGCATCCGTTATTTAAAACTGTACTAAACTTTCCTTCTGTTATATCAAAAAAGTTAGGACTGTTTGGGTGTATGATTGTATCAGCATCCACAATAAGAACTTGATCATATTCAATATCATTATGTTGTAAGATATCATGTACCCAGTATCTCTGTAGTGTAATTTTCATCAGGGAAGGATCCGTAATAGGTTCTGTCCATTCAAAAACTTGTACGTTATTTTTTTCACCCCAATTTTTCCAGCTTTGGATTGAGTATTTGTAGCTATCGCTACGTCCGTTCCCTAAATTAACATTAGGTATAAAAACTATATTATTCATAAAAATTTTTCTATACTTGCATATATTTGAGAGTAATCCCTATACCCTCTTTTAATTATTTCTTCTTTTTTATCTATTACAGGAATAACTTTAGCTTTAGAAAGTTTGTTAAAATAAGACTCTCCTTCAAAGTAGCCCGGTCTGATATCCTTAGATGTATTTACATAAATTATAACAGGTTTGTTAAAATAACTACATAGTATACTAGAGCCTCCTCCCATAGATATAAACCCTTCAGCTTTAGAAAAAATATTAAGCTGAGTTTCATTGTAGCTGCTACCGATCTCTTTTGCAATATCATCAAATAAGTAGACATTGTCAAAATATTCTGTTAATTTATAATCAGAAATAACTCCTTGACCTTCTACATTTGCAACTATATCTTGATTCAAAAGTTCGTTAGGATCAGTTGCAAATTCTACATTTCTAGGTCTTTTGTATATAACGTTATATCCTTTTTCTACTAACGTTGTAAAAATTTTATATAAAGATTCTATATCAAAATAACCTACCGGAGCTTCCCCATGCTCTAGATTATACCTATTTGAAACTATTATGTAATTTTCTAACTGAGGAGTATCTTTTTTATAGTATTGTTTAGCATACGGAGGAGCTATCCATTTACTGTAATCCAACCATCCGTTAGCTTTAACCTTCTCCTGTTCGGTTAATAGAGAATAGTCTTTGCCAAAATTTGCTAATGCATTATGATGAATCCAATTGTTAGGTAGATTTTGAACACCATTAGTAGAGTTATTAATAGATCTGATTGTATATTTTTCTTCTACTTCGTCACAAAACCAGTAGAAAGGTTTCATCCCTGTACTAGTAATGACCTTAACATACTCCCCCTGTTCTTTTAGCCAATACGCATATGGAGCAGCACATACTAATTCATAACCAAATTCCGGATTAAGATCAATCACCATAATAAAACTTCTTCAATTCGTAAAGCTGATCTTTAATGTGTAATTCTACAGCAGTACCTTTAAGACATTTATCTTTTCCTTTATTAGGAACTGATTGTATTTCGATATTTTTACTAAAGACTTCTTTAAATAAAGATAGTAAATTATATTTAGATATGCAAGTAGATTCTAAGATAGTTTCTTTTTCATATTGATTCCAGCCGTTTATAAGTTTGTAACATTCTTTAGCCCAGGTAAGGGTAGTTACTCCATTCCACATAGCATCTTCATACCCGTAAACTAAAGAATCTTGATTAAATAGAAACCAGTCTAATAAACTAGAATGATTTTCCAATTCAGGGCCTATAATAGAAGCCTTTAGAATTTTTGTCTTAGTACCATTTTCTTTTAAGTACCTGCTAGCCTGTTCTTTAGAAACTCCATACGGGTCGTCGTCCATTTCACAATCTGTTCCGGGATGTATAATCTTACCTGAGAAGTTATTTTCCAACCAGATTGGTAGTTCTGTGTTTACATCATACTTATCTGTCTTTTGGGGAATAGCACCTATACAGTTGATTAAAATATCAGCATCAGAATTTAAAATAGATGCTTTAAAATTATCTTCAGGCCATCTATAAAGTATTGTCTGTACCGTAAAAAATTGTTTAAGGTACTTTCTTACCATATGCCCAAGCATTCCTTTATGTCCTAATATTAAAATTTTCATAAGTTAAGTAACCTTATTTAAAGTAGTTATAGTTAATTAATACCTGCTTCAACTCTTCTTTAGTGATTACTGTTTTATCACTAGTAAGTTCTAAATCTATAGGATTCCCAGCTATCTTTTTATAATGCATATAGAAAGTATTGTTTTCTTCGTTAAAGAAAGTTCTAGGTGCTTCCTCTATAGAAATCATCATTTCATGTAACTTCTCTGAGATACGAGGGACTCCTATTTTGTATTTTAGTCCAAATTTATTTGAGAAGATTTCGAATAAGTCTTTTATGTAAAACGATTTAAGGTTTGGAATAACATTATATCCATCTACTTCTAATCCGTATTCAATTAAGTCCATAGCCTCCTCTATGTCAATCATAAACCGAGTCATTTTTTCAGAATACAAAGTTAATTCATATCCTTTTTTAATGGCATCCCACATTAGAGGAATGATAGAGCCGGTAGAGTTTAAAACATTTCCATATATAGCAGATGAAAGTCTTACGTTAGAATTATCTGAATTAACGATGAAAGATTCTCCGGCTACGAATTTCATAGCACCGTATAAAGTAGTAGCTGCTCTAGACTTATCTGATGATATAAAGCATGCTGCCTCAAAATTGTTTTCTTCAGCAGCTCTTCTAGAATTTACTGCTCCATCTACAATCACTTTCAAACTCTCTTCAACATTCTGATCTACTGCACCTATCTGTTTTAACGATGCTGCAAATATACCTATGTCATGCCCTCTAGAAGCTCTTTTTAGTAAATCATAGTTTCTTATATCTCCTATCACACAGTTGATATTTGGAAATTCTTTCTTAAGGTAGTAATGCTTTGCTTCGTCTCTGCTAAAAACAGTTATGCTATTATCCTTATAGTACCGTCTTACCAGATTTTTGCCTAAGTATCCTGCACCGCCAGTGATAAATATTTTCTTACCTTTCATTATTAAGAGTAATTAGGTTTAAGTTGATTCCAAACATTATTAAGAAAAGGAACTTGGACTTTTCTATCTATATCATTAAAATGCCAGAAGTATCCCATGTCAACAAAGTATCCGTTATGTAGGATCTCTCTTCTATTCATATGAAATAAATTCCATTTTCCAGAAATTAACTCTACTTTTTCCTCGGCATATGCTAGAAAATAGTTAAAGATAGTTTGGTCATGACCTTTTTTATGAGTATCTCTATATTGTTGAATGATAGATTGATTATCAATATAGAAGTTTTTAAATGCTTGAAAAATTTGTTCATGGCTTTGGTCAAATAATAACATACCGGAATTAAAATACGTATCCCAATCTAAAATAACACCAGGAAACATATTTTTATATGCTTCAATTCCATCCCAAATCCATCTCAAACCTCCATTATCATGAACTGCATAGATACTGCCCGGTTTATTTTCTTCAAATATATTAGGAGCATTCCATTTAACAAGTACATCAGTATCTATATAAAGGTACCTATCGTAACCGGGTTTAAGATCAAATATCCAGTATCTAAACCAATGAGGAGAAGTGTCTGGATGTAGAGCTTTATCTATTACATAAAAATCAGCACCAATACGGGTACAATAATGATCCCAAGTTAATTTTGCAATATCAAAGACATCACTATCGTTAATAGATCTATTCTCTTTATATAGATTATTACTATTTGTATTAACTGCTGTAGTAAAAATTAATGTTTTCATATTTTTAACTATAGAACGTCCCCCCAAGTCTTAAACTTATACCCTGGGTTAAAGAGGTTATTTAAATTCTCTGTACTTGCTTTATGAGCTTCTTTGTACCACTTATGTTGCATTCTAAGTTTTCCTGTATCTGTAGGATTTATACCAGCTTCTCCTTTTACTTTATATCTTTTGCTATGGTGCTTTCTATTATGAACTAGGAGTATATTTCTGATAACGTATTGAGGTATATTTCCTAAAATTTTATTTGTCATATACATAAATGCAGTATCTTCATGTACAAAGAACATTCCTTTAGGTATATTAGCACCTGATTTAACCACCTCTGAGGAAATAACTAGACCACATCCGTTAAACTTATGCTGAGGTAGAGCTATAACTTCTGGCTGTTCTGTTTCATCATTAATTGCATTCATTTCATCTTCCGACATAGTATAACGTAACGACCACCAATTAGTTGTGTCCCCTTCTATAAATGGCTTATCAGTAAATTTAGGATGTTCTAACATCTTCCAACTATCATCCCACATCTTACAGCCTCCAAAAAAAGCTAAATACTTAGGAGTCTGTTTACCAGCTTGTTGGTTAAGTTGATCTAGTACAATAAACATTTGTTTAGGTACAAGCATATCAGATTCTCCCCATACCAGTACATCTACCTTTTCACAGAAATTATTATTAAATTCTCTTCTATGATCTGCTATACTAAATATACCTTTGGTATGTACTCTAAATTCTAAATTAAAGTCTTCAGCTAATACAGAAATTTTATTTGTAAGATTTTCAGATAATTTTAAAAATTCCTCTTGGGTGCCTTCAAATTTTTCTAGCTCCTGGTTTTGTACAATATCAAAATAAATTAGTACGTTTTCTTTATTGTATGCGTTTATAGCATTTTTAAGTGAAGAAATGTACTCACCTATCATATTAATCTCATACCACTGTACTAAACATCCTATTGCAAATTTAGTAGGCATATTTAATTTTTTCGTAAAATTTTTATTCTCTTTTCTATCTGACTTCTTACTTTTATCTCTCCAAATCCACTCCAATTCACTTTGGCAAAGCAGGAAGGTACAGTTCCAACATCCATATCATCTACAACAATTATTCCTCCAGGAGCAATTCTATCTTTTGTATTCATAAAATCTAAATAAGGATGTTTGCCTAAGTGCAATCCATCTATAAATACAAAATCAAATAATGTGTCATTTTCTTTTAGGTATTTAGGAACAGTTTCTACGGAATCGCCTCTTACTAAGGTTATATCAAAGTGAGGCTGTAGGGCTTGTAAAGCAGCATCCTCTGTTCCGTGTCTGCATATATCAAAAGTTACCATTTTGGCAGAAGGATAGGCGTTTAAAAAACAACAGGCACTATGTCCTGCATTAAAACCTATTTCTAAAATATTGGTAGGTTTTAATTCTTTTACAGTTTCAAATAAAAGAGCTTGATAGTTAATATACTTACCTGTGTGCCCTTCTCTAGCTACAGGGAGGTCGTTCCATCCTGCCCACTCTGTTCTAAAATCCATAATTATTCTATTTTTAATTTAAATTTATTAATTTTGTTTTGATTTATTATTATTAGTTATTTATTTAAATCTGATGGCTTTTTTCTCGCTATGCCAAAGTCTTTCCATAAGGTGTATTTAAATACAGTATCCAAATTTAACTTATTAGCGTGAAAGCAAGCCAAAAAGTGACTTGAAATACCGCTCCACTGCTTATTACTAGTAAACTCGCCTCCTGGGCCCATATACTCGTATATTTTATCAAACATAGTAGCAAATAAATTCATATTATATGAATTAGCTATAAACCATATATCAGACCATTCTTTCTGTTTATTTAAATGACTATCTCCAGCATAAAATTTATCGGTGTTTAAGGTATTAAAAGCTACTGGTACTTCCCAATACGCGTCAAAACGTTGACACATAACTAAGTCGTATTCAAAATTATTTTCTTTTTCGTATTCTGTTTTTAATTCTATAGCCTTTTTAAAACTATACCATCTACTGAGATGTGCAAATGCTCTTTCTGGACTGGATTTTATATAAGAAGGTATAGCAAATTCCTGCTGGGGTTCTATTAAATATTTTTTTGGACTGTATAGATTGGTTAACTGTTGAGTAAACTCTGTAGACCAGGAATGTAGAAATATATCCATACCTGGCATGACAACTTTCTGCTTAAAATTTTCGTAAGAAATAGTAAGAGCCTCTAACGAATCTTGGGTACCGGAATAAGTTTTTCCTGTCATAGACCCAACTCTTCCATGTAAACATAATGCTATTTTCATACTTTTATTATTATTATTTTCCGTAGCTTAATATAATACCTTCTTTGCGAACTAAAGGAGGACTATCTACTCTAAAAATATACCCAGCGTCTTCTCCTATATACTGCTCTCTGGTCAATCCTTCCTGTATTGCTTGCTCTATCGCTGTATACACTCCGGTGCTTATCGGATGAGCATAATCATCAAATACAATGTATAGTCCATTTGAGTTTGATAAGTTCAGACAGGTCTGTATATCAAAAAGAACATGAGGATGAGTATGCATACAGTCTATAAATGCTATGTCTATAGGAGGAACCTGATTAAAAGAATCTCTATTATATGCGTCACCCTGTATAAATGTAATGTTTGTCCTATCTTTATTTATCTGCTTAGCCTTATTAATGTTAGAGTTTTCTGATTCTATTGTATATACATGATCAAATAAGTAACTTAAAATCAAAGTAGTATGTCCATGATTAGTACCTATCTCTAAACAAGTAGAAAGTTTTTTATCTTTAAAAAACCCTACTAAATCAGATTTAAATTTCTTAGTAGTAGTATTCTTATACTCAAATTTTTCCGGTAAGGTATCGATTATATCTTGAAAATTGTCCATATCACTAATTAAATTTAAGATAATTCTGGTTGCTGAGAAAGAATGTTGTACCAGTACTTAACAAAATTTGTAAAATTATATTCTGATTTAAATTTTTCTCTAAAATTTTCAACTAATTCTTGGTATTGATAGTAGTTTTCTACTGCGTCTTTTAGCACTTCTTCTAAGTTACTCCAGTCATGCTCTACCGGTAAATAAGTTTTTCCAGAAATATAAGGGTTAGGTACTGTTTGTAGATGTTCCATAGACGGTTTAATCATTAATGTCCCATACTGCATTAATTCGAAATCTCTGAAACAAATCTCTCCCATACCAAAAGGAGATAAAGCTACTTTAGAATCTGCCATCAATCTTAAAAATTGCTCTTTAGGTAATTTATCTTTATAAGAAGAATACTTAGTTAGTTTATTTAATATTCTCCAAGGTACATTTCTATGTTCAGTATAAAAAGTATGATTATATGCTAGATGGTCGGTGTTAGGAGGGTGAATACCTTGGTATATAGCACATACGTCGTGGACTTTATTCAAGCTTGTTGGTTGAAACTGGTGATAGTGTGGAAGTATACTGCCTAAATTAAATCCTGAAAGTTTTATTTTATTCCAATTTTCTTCTGAGATATCATATCCTTTCAGTAGGCTACTCTTGCCTTGAAAAAAAATCTTATTAAAAGGAGTTTCTTTTTTATAATCTTCTCTATTTTTGAGCAGTTGATTTTTAAATAACAATCTTGCATTACTGTCACGTAGTACTTCGTAGGAGCCTAGTAAAGATGTAGAATCTTGTCCGTCAAAGAGGAAGGCTTTGTCACCGTACTGTTCTATATTAGAAAGACCTGTATCTATACTTTCCTGCAAGGATAGGTTTTTGAAGATAAAATCTTGCATACCAATAAAAATAAAATCAAAATCATCTCCATTTGTAAACTCTACCCCAATTTCTCTAAAAAGATTTTGAGTCAAAGCAAAGATTCTAAAAGTAGGTTCATTTCTACCTTTACCGTAATTTAGAACTTTAATTTTTATCATAATTGAACCAATGTATCGTAATAAGCGTTCTGTCTTTCTTGTCTTTGAAAATCTTTTGGATGTTTTAGGCTAAACTCTGGTTCAGTTGGTAGAGCAGAATAAGTCTTATAACCATCTAGTACTTCATGCACTTTATTCTTCCACTTAATCTCTGGTTTGTTCTTCCAAATTCTCCATTGGTAGTCCGGCCAATTCACCCATCCGTTTTCGTTTACATTCCATCTCCATTTCTGAATATGTTCTTGGGTTAAACCTTCTACAGTATTTATTCTAGGAACTAAATAAATTTCATTATCAGGATTAGCTTCTAGAATTTCAGGCAGGTAGTTTATTAAATACCAATCCGGCATTTCATCTGCATCTATCTGAAAGATGTAATCACCTGAGCATAACTCTGTTAATCTATTCTTCCAGTTAGCAAAATGATTATCAAACTCTCCTTTATGCCAGGCATATCCTCCGTTTGCCGAATGAGATCTTAAGTAATTTTCTACCTCTTTATCTCCATTTTTGCTATCGTATAGGATTACTATCTCATCCTCTCTTCTTTTATTATCAAGAAGAAAATTAACAAGTCTCTGTATCTCTACAAATTCATTACAAACTGTTATGGCATAGCTTATCTTCATACCTCTACTTCAAACATTCCAATATACTCAGCAGCATCCATAAAGTTTCTTTGATCAAAATGCCTAACATTTTTCATATCCATTTTATGAGTCTGCTCCTCATTAACTTTTTTATCTCCTTCCTGTAGAGGAATAGCTTTTACAGACGCCCAAGCCCAGCTGTCGGTATCTGTTCCATCTACAAATACCATCCCTTTTGCCGGTAAGGTTAAAGTAGAAGGTAGCCAGACTCTCTTATCACTATCCATAAACATCAAGTCTTTATACAGCTCAGGAGATGTTTCGATAGCT
>Ga0222718_10002075_pt1 | contig 18351 bp, 17 predicted proteins | sample C33_27DmetaG_FD_165045 | JGI IMG/M metagenome (GOLD analysis project Ga0222718, IMG submission 165045) | Estuarine water microbial communities from San Francisco Bay, California, United States - C33_27D | ecosystem: Environmental > Aquatic > Marine > Unclassified | place: USA: California... | reverse complement strand
CGATGCTAGAAGGGTTGCTCAAAAGTTAGATATTCCTCATTATGTTTTTAATTATGAAAAAACCTTCAAAGAAGATGTTATTGATTACTTTATCAATGCTTATGAAAATGGCGAAACACCCATACCTTGTGTCAAATGTAATGAAACAGTAAAATTTAGAGACTTAATGAATTTTGCAAAAAAATTAGAAGCGGATTGTATGGCAACAGGCCATTATATTAAAAGAAAAGGTAGCACCAAAAATGCTCATATGTATAGGGCTGAGGATAAGGCAAAAGATCAGAGCTACTTTTTATTTTCAACAACTCAAGACCAACTTGACTACCTACGCTTTCCATTGGGAGATATACCCAAAGATAAAACTAGAAAAATAGCAGAGGATATCGGCCTAGTTGTATTTAATAAGAAGGATAGTCAAGACATATGCTTTATTCCTGATGGAGATTATAAAAAATTTATTAAATCACAGAAAAAAATTGGTGAAATAATTGATTTAGATGGAAATGTCTTATCTCACCATGAAGGTATTCAAAATTATACAATTGGACAAAGAAGAGGGCTTGGGATTTCTAATGAAAACCCACTTTATGTTGTCGATATACTTAAAGAAACAAACCAAATCGTTATTGGGAGTAAAGCCGATTTATTAGGAAAATCACTTTTATTAGATAGTTTAAATTTTATAATGCCTGATTTTGATTTCAGTCCATCTAATATAGAGATTCCTTGTAGCGCGAAGATTAGATCTTTATCAGAACCTCGAAAGGGCACTTTCTTAAAACAGGCAAATACTTTCTCTTTTGAGTTTGATGAACCTGCCGAAGCTATAACAAAAGGCCAGGCATGTGTGCTATATGACCACGATAGGGTATTAGGTGGTGGCATTATTAAACAAAAATTGAACTAAAGTCCTTATTTACTCGTATTTTCTTGTAAATATTTTTAATTATTTTATATATCGATAACCCTTATGGCAGCAACAGAACAAACAATTAAACAAGTAAACAACCTTGGGAATAATGAGTATAAGTATGGATTCTCAACTGACATTGATGATATTAAATCACCCAAGGGTTTAAGCGAAGAAACTGTAAAGTTCATATCTGCTCAAAAAAATGAACCAGATTGGATGCTTGAGTGGAGATTAAATGCATTTAAAGTATTTACTAAGTTGCCAGAACCTAATTGGGCGAAACTTGATATTCCAAAAATAAATTTCCAAGATTATTATTATTATTCCTCTCCTAAAAGTCTTAAAGATAAACCAAAATCCCTAGATGAAATAGATCCAGATATTTTAAAAACTTATGAGAAGTTGGGCATCCCACTTCAAGAACAAAAAATTCTCTCAGGCGTTGCAGTTGATGCTGTCTTTGACTCGGTCTCAGTTGCCACTACATATAAAAAACAATTAAGTGATTTAGGAATTATTTTTTGTCCTATTTCTGAAGCTATTAAAACACATCCTGATTTAATAAAAAAGTATCTCGGGAGCGTAATACCTGTCTCTGATCATTCCTTTGCTGCTTTAAATTCTGCAGTTTTTACTGATGGCTCTTTTGTTTACATCCCAGAGGGCGTTAGGTGTCCAGTGGAGCTTTCAACTTATTTTAGAATTAATGCGATTAATACAGGCCAGTTTGAAAGAACTCTTATTATTGCGGATAAAAACAGCTATGTCAGTTACTTAGAAGGCTGCACAGCGCCAATGCGTGATGAAAATCAATTACATGCCGCAAATGTTGAGTTGATCGCCTTAGAGAATGCGGAGATTAAATATTCAACGGTTCAAAATTGGTATCCCGGTGACAGTGAAGGTAAGGGTGGAATATTTAATTTTGTAACTAAGAGAGGCGCCTGTAGAGGGAATAACTCTAAAATATCTTGGACTCAAGTTGAGACAGGCTCTGCTATCACTTGGAAATATCCAAGTTGCATTTTACAAGGTGATAATTCTAAAGGTGAATTTTATTCAGTTGCAATTACAAATAATAAACAACAAGCCGATACTGGTACCAAGATGATACACTTGGGAAAAAACACATCATCAAAAATTATTTCAAAGGGCATCTCTGCTGGAAATGCAAGTAATACATACAGGGGTTTAGTAAATATTCATTCCAAAGCCTCAAATTCTAGAAACTTTACACAATGTGATTCTTTATTAATTGGAAATAAATGTGGCGCTCACACAGTTCCATATATTGAATCTAGTAATTCTGACTCAATGGTAGAACATGAAGCTACAACTTCAAAAATCAATGAAGATCAACTTTTTTATTGCATGCAAAGAGGGCTTAATAGCGAAGATGCTGTAGGTTTGATTGTGAACGGTTTTTGTAAAGAGGTACTTCAACATCTCCCAATGGAGTTTGCGGTTGAAGCCCAAAAACTAGTAGCTATAAGCTTAGAAGGAAGTGTTGGATAATGTTAAATATCAATAATTTAAAAGTATCAATTGAAGAAAAGCAAATTATTAAGGGACTAGACTTATCTATTAATAAAGGTGAGGTGCATGCATTAATGGGCCCTAACGGCTCTGGTAAAAGTACTCTATCGTATGTTTTATCAGGCAAAGAAGGCTATGAAATTGATAGTGGAAGTGTCGATTTCAATGGCAAAAACTTATTAGATTTAGAAGTTGATGAAAGATCAAATGAGGGGCTTTTCCTCGCCTTTCAATATCCAATGGAAATTCCAGGTGTGCAAACATCTTTTTTTCTTAAAACAGCAATTAATGCTAAAAGAAAATACTTGGGCTTAGAAGAAATAGATGCATTAGAGTTTGCTAAATTAGTTAAATCAAAAGCTGAAGAGCTCAGTATCTCTCCAGATATGTTGAAAAGAGATTTAAACGTAAACTATTCAGGTGGTGAGAAAAAAAAACAAGAAATATTGCAAATGTCACTTCTAGATCCTGCAATGTCAATTTTAGACGAAACTGACTCAGGCTTAGATATTGATGCCCTTCGAGTAGTTTCAGAGGGTGTAAACAAATTAAGAAATAAAGATAATTCTTTTTTGGTGATTACTCACTATCAAAGACTTCTTAACTATATTAAACCTGATTTTGTTCATATTATATCTGATGGTAAGATAGTTAAATCAGGTGATTTTTCCCTAGCTTTAGAATTAGAAGAAAAAGGATATGAAGAGGTTTCTAAAACCGTCTAATGAAAATTATTTCATTTTCATAGCTTAAATTATGGATAACTTATCAGCGTATGGGAACAAGATCTTAAATGATTATAATCCTTTTAAAAATTTTAAATTAGAAAATTATAAATACGCTCAATTACATAAAGATTATATTTCTGACAATTTTTCAGAGTCAATCTATGACTACGCCGATTTATTAAAAATATCATGTCAAATACAAAAAGCTGATTTTATAGTAACTGACCTAAGTTCCAAAATAGATCAGTGGAAGTTTAATAGTGCTGACAGTTATTTTCGTGTCTCATCACTATCACATAGATCTTCTCTTGCTATTGATTTAGACAGTTTTACTCAAGAAGTATTAATGATGGATGTTAATCATTTTGATGAAAACATATTATTTACAAAAAAAAGTAATAAACATCAAACTCTAATATTAGTTACATCTAACATCTCAGATCCTTTGCCGAGGTCAATTTTTTTTGATTTAGAGCAAAGTTCCAGTCTTGAAGTATTGCAGCTATCCCTATCTAATAAAAAATCTTTTATCTATTTTGAAATTAATCAATCTAATTTTTCTAAAATGAATTTTTTAACATTTCAGTGTTGCAACAATCATATCAGGAATGAATTTTATGCCTCCTTGGGTGAGAAGTGTGAGCTGAATCTTCTAGGTTTAAATTTTAAGAATAGTTTTTTAAATGACAATTTTTCATTTATTCAACATTTGAAGCCATCCACGGCTAGTAATGAAATATTTAAATCTATTATTGATAATGGCGCTATTACAAATTTTCAGGGAAAGATTTATGTCGATTCCATTGCTCAAAAAACCGACGGCTATCAAATGAGCAGATCGCTTTTATTAGATAGTAAATCTAAAGCAAATAACAAACCTGAGTTAGAAATATATGCTGATGATGTGAAATGTAGTCATGGTTCTACGGTGGCCAAGTTAAACCAAGATCAAATTTATTATTTTAAAACTAGAGGCATTGATGAGCAAACAGCTAAAAGCATTCTTCAAAAAGCATTTCTTTTTGAGATTATCGAGTCAATACAAAACAAAGAAATAAAAGACTTTTCTTCTAAATTATTGGATAATCTAATTTGATGAGTTTAAGAGATGATTTTCCGATTTTTAAAAAACAAATAAGAAATAACCCCATTACTTATTTAGATTCAGCTGCTAGTACACAAAAACCTAGAGTGGTAATAGACGCAATTAAGAATTTTTATGAGAATTCTTATGAAAATGTGCATAGGGGAATGAATTCTTTAAGTATTAGTGCTACAGATCATTTTGAGCGTGCAAGGGAAAATATTAGAGAATTTATCAATGCTAAAAGTTTTAATGAGGTAATTTTCACTAGTGGGGCAACTGACTCCATAAATATTATTGCTAAGGCACTTGCAAATAAGTTTAAAGATGGTGGAGAAATTGTGGTAAGTGAACTCGAGCACCATTCAAATTATTTACCATGGTTACAAATTTGTAATAAATCAAACTTAGATTTAAAAATTGTTCCAATCGATAAAGATGGTGTCATTGATGAAAAACAAATTATTAAAAATTGCAGTAAGAATACTAAAGTTTTGGCAATTACACATATGTCAAACACAACTGGACAAATCATAGACTTAAATCAAATTAAAAAAAATATTTCTGATGAAATATTGATTGCAGTTGATGGCTGTCAGTCAATCGCCCACTGCGATATTGATGTACAAAAAATGGATTGTGACTTTTTTTCCTTTTCATCGCACAAGATTTATGGACCCTCTGGTGTAGGAATTTTATATGGTAAAGAATCCCTATTAGAGGAGTTGGAACCTTCTAGTGTAGGAGGGGGTATGATAAATCAAGTAAATGTAAATGATTTTTCTTATGCAATGCTTCCCAACAAATTTGAAGCAGGCACACCGCCAATTGAAGCAGTTGTGGGTTTTAGTGCAGCAATTGATTTTGTTAAATCAATCAATTTTAAAAGTTTTTTTGATAAAGAGAGAAATTTAAGATCTGATCTTATTAAGGCCCTTAATGATACTTGTGATATTGAAATATATGGATCTGATCCCTCTTTAGATGCAAGTTCTATAGTTTCCTTTAATTTACCGGGGCACAATTATAATGATATTGCTACTTTTTTAGATCAATATGGAATTATGATTAGAGGTGGTCATCATTGTTGTCAGCCTTTTATGAAAAAATTAGACATCCCTGGTTCTTGTAGGGCATCATTTGGTATTTATAATGATCTTAATGATATTGATATCTTTATCGACTCCCTAAAAAAAACTATTAAATTACTTCAATAATGGATAATAAAGATTTATCTGATTTTATGCCTAAGGCCAATACTGAGGGTGAGATGGTCTATGGAGATATTTCCACTTCTTCTGATATTAAAGTAGATAAAAATTTAATTATTGAAAAACTAATTCTGATTAAAGATCCTGAATTAGGTATTAATATATATGACTTGGGATTAATCTATGATGTCAATATAGATGACTTTAACAATGTTAAAATCCTCATGACACTTACTACTGTTAATTGTCCAGTAGCGGATAGCTTCCCTTTAGAAGTTGCCAAGCAAACTAGTGAACTTGAAGGAATAGGTCAGGTAGGAGTTAAACTTACATTTGAACCTCCATGGAATAAAGATATGATGAGTGAAGATGCAAGATTGGCTTTAGGAATTTAATTGAAAATATGAACGCACCTTTATTTACATTATCTAATAATGCTCAAAAACAGATTATAGAACTTTTATCTAAACAAGAAAATTCTATTGGACTAAAAATTGGACTTAACACCAAAGGTTGCGCTGGTCTCAGTTATGTCATGGAATACGCTAATAACGATAATATTGATGGTTACGAGCTAGTAAATGGTTATGACTTCCCTTTGTATATAGATAATAAGGCAATCATGTATGTTATCGGAACCGAGATGGATTATATTAAAGAAGAATTTGGTGAGCGTTTTACTTTCAATAATCCTAATCAAACTAGTGAGTGCGGTTGTGGTGAAAGTTTTCACGTCTAAATAATTTTCTAAAAATGGTTGTATTGCTTGGTATTCTATCTGCTTTTAGTTTTGGTATAGGTGATTTTCTTGCAAGATTTTCTTCTAAAGAGGTTGGTTTTAAAAATTCTCTTTTTTGGATGCTAATAGTAGGTGCTATATTTTATATAATTTTATTTTCTTTTTTTGGTAATGGTCTTAATCCTAATTCCATTGGACTGAGTAATAGTTTTTTATCAGGCATCTTAATTATGTTTGGACTTCTTTGTTTGTATAGAGGTCTACAAATGGGCCCTGTCTCCATAGTTGCGCCAATTACTGCAATTAACCCTTTATTTGTATTTTTAATAAGGTTTGCTCTAGGAAGCGAGCCTACTTTCCATCAATGGGTAGCAACGATAATAATAATATTTGGGGCAATTTTGGTTTCATTCAGTGCAGATAGTCACCGACAGAGTTTAGGGTTGAATAAAAAACAAATTAAAGAGTCGATAGTAGTATCTTTTATGGCAAGTGTAATGCTAGCTTTGGGTTTAATTTTTTCACAAGAGGCTTCAAATACCCTTGATCCCCTAGAAACAGTCATCTATATACGTTTTTTTAGTTTATTAGGTATAGCTTCATTGCTAATATTTTCTAAATCTAAAATATTTATAACTAAAAAAGCAGTTCCTATTCTATTGTTCCAAGGTATCTTAGAAACCACTGGATATTTTTGTTTAGTTTCTGCTTATACTTTTGACAAAGTAAGTATTGCTGTTGTTATCTCTTCTGGCTTTGGGTTAGTAACTGTAATTCTTGCACGATTAATACTAAAAGAAAAAATTTCTAAAATTCAAGGCTCCGGGATTTTATTAACTTTCTTGGGTGTGATAGGTCTAACTATCTAGTTAAATTTTCTAATCTTTTTTTATCAAATTTATAAGAATTCATCGCAATAGCTACACAGATAACTATTCCTCCAATAATTGTATTTATACTTGGAACCTCATTGATTCCTAATATGGGTAGCCATGCCCAGAATATACCTCCCACAACTTCTAATAGTGAAAGCATTGTCAGTTCTCCTGACAGCAATTGTTTTGAGCCAATACTAAATAAAATTAATCCCGATGCTACAATAGTTCCATGCCCAATACTCAGATAAATATTTTTTAAAGGTATCAAAAAACTTTGATCTTTAACAATCATTAGAATTAATGATATCACGGCACAAAAAATACCCCCATAGACCAGTATATAAAATTTTTTAAAATCACTTTTACTTCTCAGTGTTACTGAAAATGCTGCGAAACCCAAGCTTGATATAAAACCCATAACAAGGCCAAAGATAGAACCACTGAAAGAGCTGGCATAAACCATGACTATAGTTCCAATTAGCGCTACTAACATACTAATTAAATTTTGTATTGATATTTTCTCAGATAAAAATACATAGGCTATTATGGATGCTAAAAAAGGCATTAAGGCTAGCATAAATAGAGTAACAGCTGCTGTGGTGTAGCTGATTGAATAGATAAAGCCTAGGAATGCCGTAGTTAAACACATTCCTCCAATCGCAGTTGTCCGATCAATTTTTATAATTTTTTTTAGAAATGGAAACCCTTCATTAATAAGAAGGTAGAAACTAATAATAATAGTTACTGTCAATCCTCTTATTACTAAATAAGGTAGTTGGTATATTTTAGGTTCTGTCATGTTTTTGACAACCAGTGGACCAAAGCTCCAAATTAAGCCACTCATAATAACAATTAGTATTGCTTTTGAATGATTGCTCATATTGGCCTAAAATTAATCGATAAAATAAAGAAAGATATATCTAATTTTTATTAAAAAAATCTTGTAACTCTTGAATTGAGGAGCATGAGATATTATCACCTTTTTTACTTCTAATATTATATGTGCCAGACTCTAATTCTTTATCTCCGATAACTAAAGAGTAGGGAATTTTTTTTGATATAGAGTTTCGAATTTTATAACCAAGTTTATTATCAGAGGCATCAATTGTTGTTCGAACACCTAATTCAGTAAGTTGTTTGTTTAATTCGCTACAATGTTCAATAAATTTCTCTGATACAGGTAAAATTGCAAGCTGAATGGGAGTTATAAATAAAGGAAGCCAGCCATTAGTGTTTTCTAAAATTATGGCGATAAATCTTTCAAGTGAGCCAACTACAGCTCTATGTATCATGATTGGTGTTTGGTTTTTATCGTCCTTATCTTTATACTTAGCTCCTAATCTTTCAGGTAAGTTAAAGTCTATCTGTATAGTTCCACACTGCCATTCTCTTCCAAGAGAGTCTTCAAGCGTAAATTCAATTTTAGGACCGTAGAATGCACCCTCGCCATCAAGAATATTAAATTCTTTTCCATTATCGATGAGAACTTTTTTTAATTGATCTTCCGCATTATCCCAACTTTCCTGGGTTCCAATGCTTTTTTCAGGTTTAGTAGAAATATTATATTTAACCTTTTCAAAACCAAATCTTTTATAAACTCTTTCGATTAGTAAAGTTGTTTCATTGCAAACATCATAAATTTGCTCACCTGTGCAAAATATATGAGCATCATCTTGAGTAAACCCTCTTACTCTAAAAAGACCATTTAATGCACCGGAAGGTTCATAGCGATGACATTTACCAAATTCTGAATACCGTAGAGGTAAGTCTTTATAAGTAATTAATTGGGAGTTAAACAAAACAATATGACAGGGGCAATTCATTGGTTTTAAAGCAAATGTTTTATTATCCGTTTCAGAGGTAAACATATTCTCTTGAAAATTATCCCAATGCCCAGACTTGATCCAAAGTTCATTTGATACTAATTCTGGTGTTTTAACTTCTTTGTAATTTAATTTTTGTTGCTCACTTCTAATAAACTTCTCAATATTTTGATAAAGAATTAAGCCTCTTTCTTTCCAAAATACATTCCCAGCTGAGAGGTCTGTTAAAAGAAAAAGCCCCATATCTGTTCCAAGCCTTCTGTGGTTTCTTTCTTTAGCTTCTTCTAGATTTTTTAAATATTTATTTAAATCTTTCTCACTATAAAAAGCGGTTGCATAAATTCTTTGGAGCATTTTATTGGTGCTATTGCCTCTCCAGTATGCGCCAGATACGCTAGTAATCTTTACATGAGCATCATACTCTTTTGTACTTTTGTGGTGAGGGCCTTTGCAGAGATCGGTAAAATTTTTTTGCTCATACAAAGTTATTTCAGCTGAGTTATCTAAATTTTTAATCAATTCTATTTTATATTCATTGTCTTTAAAAACCTCTAAAGCTTGATCTTTTGAAACTACTTTTTTTATAAAAGTCCTACCTTCTTTTAAAATTTCTCTAATTTTTGACTCAATATTATTGAGGTCACCATCAGATAAAGTGTTTTCCATATCAAAGTCATAATAAAAACCGTTTTTAATAAAAGGGCCTATTGTAGGTTTTGCTTTTGGAAAAATTGAAACAACTGCCTCCGCTAAAACATGAGCTATATCATGCCTCATTATATTAAGGGCATCTTCTGATTTTGCTTTTACGGGAACGCTTTTATCTACTTCGACATCAAAGTATTCGTTGCTTTGGTCTTTATATGCGATTATATCACTCATTTTCTATTTTCTTAAAGAAACAGCTTTTTGATCCTGTGTGACAGGCCCCTGATCCTTCTAGTTCAACTTCAAATATTAACGTATCGGTATCACAGTCTGTATAAATATCAAATAATTTAAGAGTATTTCCTGATGTCTCACCTTTAAACCAAATTTTTTTTCTACTTCTGCTCCAAAAATGTGCTTTTTGAGATTTCATCGACAACTCCAATGATTGTTTGTTTGAGTAAGCTAACATTAAAATTTCATTTGATGTTTTTTCTTGCACAATAGTAGGTATAAGACCGTCAAGGTTAAAAGAAAGTTGGCTTAATTTAATTTTTTCCACAGGATTGATTTTTAATGATTTTACCTATTATTGAAGTATTTTTAATGAATAAAACTAATAATTCAAATGAAATACTATCTAGCACCAATGATGGGATATACAGACTGTTATTTTAGAAATCTGGCAGAAAATTTATATGAAGAGAGCATTCAAACCTTTTCTGAAATGATTGTAGATAAAGCCATTATTCATAATGAAATTAAAACCATTCAAAAACACTTTTTAAACAATAATAAAAGTGCAATACAGATTGCAGGATCCGACCCTCAGGAAATACAACAAGCCATTAATATATTAAATAAAATTGAATTAATTCAACATGTTAATTTTAACCTTGGGTGCCCAAGTTCCAGAGTTCAAGAAAATATGTTAGGCCTCGCTCTCACACAAAATCAAGACTTAGTAAAAAAATGTCTAGAAAAAATAATAAAATATAATGGAAGTTTTTCTGTTAAATGTCGCTTAGGCTTAGGCTTAAAAGAGGATAAAAATTATATATATAATTATTTAGAATTATTTTTAAATCTGGGTATTAAAGATGTCTTTGTTCATTGTCGAAATGGAGTTTTAAATTTGGATACTAAAAAAAATAGAACCATACCTCAGATAAATTATGATTTGTTTCTAGAATGTAAAAAAAACTTTCCTAAATTGAATCTTATTCCTAATGGTGAAATTGACAATAAAGAAACTTTTGACTTTTTAATTCAGAATAACGTTTCTAATTTTATGATTGGAAGGCAATTTGCTAAAGATTTATTATTTCTGGAAAAATTATCTATGCATAAAATTAAAAATAAACAGGAAGCAGTTAATAAATTTTTTAATGATATAGAGGATTATAAATTTTTAAATTTAAATTTAATTAAGAAAAGTCTTTTTACAATCTTAACTAATATCCCAAATGCAAAAAATGTACGAAATGATATTTCAACATTTAAAGATATTAATCTTCTCCATGGGTATCTCGAGAGTTCACCAATTTGGAATTAGAGCACCTCATTGATGCCTCATCTTTTCTCAAAAGATATAGATACCTAGAAAAAAATCACGATCTTTCAAAAATTAAAATATCAAATATTTTACTTCATTTTAGGAGTGGTATTCAACAAATGCATCGTAAAAAGATTAGAGCTGAGGATTTAAAAAATGAAATTATCTTTTTAATTTTTGTATCTTTTCATAATAATAATATCTCTCAAGAAAACGCTTCACGTACATGGTCTTTAATTTGTAAGTCCTTATTATTAAAAATCTTTAATCAATATCTAGTTGATGACTTCCCTTTATATAAAAAATTTACTTTTATTATTGGGATGGGAAAAATTGGTGTTAAGGATTTAAATTTTACATCAGACATAGATATTGTTATTTTTTTCGATTCTAAGAATAGCCCATATAACTCACATGACTTTAATCAGTCTGTTAGAAAAATGATCTCAGAAATTTCTAATATATCTCTAAATTTCTTTCATAAAATTGACCTAAGGCTGCGTCCAGATCTTGGAAATTCATATCTAATAACGGATATTGAAAATGCCATTGAATATTATTCCTCTGTGGGAAGGAATTGGGAGAGATTGGCCTTTCATAGATCTCAATTCATTGGTGGAAACATACTTTTATACGATGATTTTATGTCTTCAATTCGTAGTTTTCTTTTTCGTCGATCATTTGATTATTATGCTATTGATGAGATTAAAAATCTTTTCTTACAAAAACAAACTAATAAATTATTAGATATCAAAAATTCATTCGGATTTATAAGGTCTTGTGAAAATATTATTCATTTCAATCAATTATTATGGTCTGGTAAATTTGAAAGCTTAAGAGAGAATAGTATTCATAAAATCTTTAAAGTTCTCTCAAAATATAATTTTTTATCTCAAGAAGATTTAATTATTATCAAAGATGCTTATTATTATTATAGAAAAATTGAAAATTATCTTCATATTAAACAGAATACATTTCAAAATACTGTTTCAGACAATGATATTTTTTTAAAGTCGATTGACCCTAATTATTTTGCTCAACTTCAAAAAAAAAGCAAAGGTATTCAAGATATTTTTAACAAATTATTTGATAATCAAACACCTACTAAAGATCTTAAACTTGATACATTTGATAAAAAAAGTAATGAAATAATCAACAAACTTATTGATAGGGCTAAAAATATCAATAGTTCTAATTCTGTTAAAGAAGATTATCTTCAGTCGATTTATCATTTAATTGATATTTTATCTCAGGAAAAAAATAAAAATGAATTACTCATAAAATTTGATTACCTGATTAATTATTATAAGTCTGGGGTGCACTTAACCTCTCTATATAAATATAATCAACATTTATATAAAGAAATAATATTTATTTTTGATCAATCGCCTAAATTATCTAAATTAATTCAAAAAAACTTTTTTTTAATTGAGTCTTTAGTATATTTTTTTAATTACGGTTTGCCTAATTTTAGACTTAGAAGGCCTACTGAAAATTTTGACTTAGATTTAAAGAAAATTATACAAGATATTTATGAGTCAGTTTTTTTATTGGATTATCTATACTTGTCTAAAAAGATATCTATTAATGCTTATTTAAAAATGAGAAATAGAAATCTCAGAGCATTTATATTCAATTTATTCCAATTTGTTAAAATTGATTATTTAACAAATAAGCCAGATATTTTTTCAGATCTTAGTCCTATTCTTTTCGGTAGTTTGGCCACTAAAGAGGCCATCTCATCCTCTGATGTTGATATTTTTTTTATTTATACAGATACTAAAAATAATCACATAGATAACATTAAAATAGTTAGGAGATTTTATAATATTTTTAACCAATATATAGACAGAGATTTCATTTCTATAGATGATAGAAATAAACCTTTTGATAAAACTTCAGAACAAGTAATTAGTTTAGATAATTTTTTCAATTTCTATAAAAATACTGATGAATTTTTTCATATTTTGTCTTTTCAAAAAATTTCTATTTTATCTACAAACTTACAACTATCTAAAAAATTTTATAAAAATAAAAAGATTGTCATTTCTCATTTTTCTAAGCCTGATTTGGAATATGTAAAAAAAATGATCGACATTAAAAAACCACTAAAAAGTATTAAAGATTTATTCCAGATTTATAAAATTTTTATGGAAATAACGTTGCTGAATAATCAAAAATTTAAGCTACATAAAAATTTTGGATACTTAAGAGAGGACTTAATTTTTGAGGATCTTACTGGTAGCCCGTCCAAAGTTGATAAAAAATTATACTTGGACGAGCTACTTGGAGAATTATCTTAATAGTCGTAATATAGGTCGTATTCCTTTGGTGTTACGGCTAATTTATTTGGTTCAATTTCCTCTTCTCTTTTGTATTCGATATAAGACTCAATTAAATCTTTTGTAAATACGTTACCATCGAGTAAATAGTCATGGTTAGCTTCAAGGTTATTGATGGCTTCTTCTAATGTTGCTGGTACCTCTTTAACTTTAGCTTGCTCTTCGGCAGGTAGATCATAGAGGTTTTTATCCATTGGCTCACCAGGATCAATTCTATTTTTAATTCCATCTAAGCCAGCCATTACCATTGCAGCAAAAGCTAAATAAGGATTTGCTGTAGCATCTGGACATCTAAACTCAACTCTTTTCGCTTTAGGAGATGGTGAGTAGGCGGGTATACGACAAATAGCACTTCTGTTTCTATTTGAATAAGCCAATTTTACAGGTGCTTCATATCCAGGAACTAGTCTTTTAAATGAATTAATTGTTGGGTTTGTAAAAGCCAATAAAGATGGAGCATGCTTTAAGAGGCCGCCTATATAAAATTTTGCCTCATCGCTTAAGTTAGCATATCCACTGTCGGCATAAAATATTGGTTTTCCCTTTGACCAAATACTCTGGTGGCAATGCATACCTGAGCCATTATCGTTAGATAGGGGTTTAGGCATGAATGTAGCACTTAAGCCATTACTTTTAGCTGTATTTCTTACTACATACTTGTACTTTTGTAAGTCATCAGCATGCGAAAGAAGGGTATCAAAACGTAAATCAATTTCTTGTTGACCAGCTGTAGCCACTTCATGGTGCTGAGCTTCAACGTTCATCCCAATAGATACCATATGATTGACCATTTCTGATCTTACATCTTGCATAGTATCATGAGGAGGGCATGGGAAATATCCACCCTTATTTCTGACGTGGTATCCCAAATTAGGTCTTTCGTCAGACCCTTTATTCCAAATAGCTTCCCCAGAGTCTACAGAGAAAAAAGAGTTACTTGGATCTGTTGAAATTCTTACATCATTAAAAAGAAAGAATTCTGCTTCTGCACCAAAAAAAATACTATCACCAACGCCAGAACTTTTGACAAATGCTTCCGCTTTTTTCGCTACATATCTTGGGTCTTTATCATATTTTTGACCAGTGATTGGATCTTGAATATCACATATAATTACAAGTGTTGGATCAGCAAAGAAAGGATCAACAAATGTAGTTTCTATGTCAGGTATTAAGATCATATCTGATGCCTCGATTGATTGGAAACATCTAATTGAAGATCCATCAAATCCGACGCCTTCTTCAAAAACATCCATTTCGAAAGTGTTAATATGATGAGAGAAGTGATGCCACATCCCTAACGGATCAGTAAATCTAAAATCAATATACTGAATTCCTTTTTCATCGATAAGTTTTTGTAAAGATTTTTTATCCATTATTTAAGTACTCCTAAAATTTATTGGTAGAAGGTAAGCGAAGCTAAACTGCGTCTTTACCCTTTTCACCTGTGCGTATTCTAATAGCCTCAGAAACTTCATATACAAAGATTTTACCATCACCTATTTTACCAGTGTTAGCTTGCTTGATAATGACATCAATTGCTTCCTTATATTTTTTATCATCTACTACTAGTTCTATTTTAACCTTAGGTAGAAAATCTACCACATACTCGGCACCTCGATATAACTCGGTGTGGCCTTTTTGTCTACCAAATCCTTTTACTTCTGAGACTGTTAATCCACTAAGACCAATTTCGCCTAATGCGTCTTTAACATCCTCTAACTTAAAAGGTTTAATAATTGCTTCAATTTTTTTCATAATATCGAGACCAAATATAATGTTTAAATTGCATAATATCTATACTATAAATTAATCCTAAATTTTGGCGGGTGTAGCTCAGTTGGTTAGAGCGCCGGTTTGTGGTACCGGAGGTCGGGGGTTCAAGTCCCCTTACTCGCCCCATATATAATGCGCCAGTGGCGGAATGGTAGACGCACTGGTTTTAGGTACCAGCGGGCAACCGTGGGGGTTCAAGTCCCTCCTGGCGCACCAAGAATAGATAGAGAAAATGAATTATAAAAATATAGAAAAAAAAGAATACAAATCCTCTTTTGAGGTATCTTTAGATCAAGACTCCATTACAAAAATTATAGATGAAAAAATTAATGAAAAACAACCTACTTTTGAAATTGCCGGTTTCAGAAAAGGTAAAGTTCCAATTAATATCATTAAATCTAAAATAGGACCTCAGATTGAAAATGAAGTACTGAATGATGAAATTTCAAAAAATATATCTGAAATTTCGGAGAAAGAAAAAATAGAGTCCCTGATTCAACCAGACGTTCAATTTAAAGATAGCTACAACTTCTCTTTGTCCTTTTTTTTAAAACCGGAAATAAAATTAGAAGAATTAAAATCAAGTGAAATTGAAAAAATATCTGCTGAAGTGACCAAAAAAGATATTGATGATTTTAGAGAAAAAGTAAGAAAAGAATATTACTCATTAGAAAGCATTGATGTTGCAGACGATAATTCTGTTGTTGATTTTGAAGTTATAAATTTCGGAGATGAGCAAAAAAAAATCTTTTCTCAAAAAGAAGTTAGAATAGATTTTAATACAAATACAGATGAAGAAACCTTTAAAGATTTAAAAAAGGCCCTGTCAAAAATTAAAAATAAATCAGATTTTAATATGACAACTAAAAGCACTCAGATTGAGGGAAAAATAAAAGATATACATAAAAAGATTTTTCCTGATAGTGACGACGAGCTTATTAAAATCCTAAAATTAAATACAGTTGATGAGTTAAATACAAAAATATCTGATAAATTAAACGAAGATGTCAATTATCTTCAAAAAGAATTTTTCATTGAAGACTTATTAAAAGTTCTTTCGAACAAAAAGAAAATTGAAGTAAATTCTGAAGTGGTAGATTTAGAGTTAAAGAGAAAATATCAAATAGACCTCGCTACAATGAAAGATGAGCACAAAGAAAGAATAGATAGTTTAAAAAAACTAACGAGTGAAAATATTCAAAAAGATTTTATATTTTCTGAATTAGTGAAATTTCTAGATGCGAAGGTAGATCAAAAAGAACTCCAAGAGCATATTCAAAAATATTACGGAGAAAAAATTGATCAGAGAACCGCTGAAACTGCGTATGGAACACTTTTAAGAAATAAAATTGCAGATCAGTCTATGAAAACTTTTAAAATTAAGGAAACTAAGCTAAGTTTAGATGAAATGATGAAAAAAGGATCACATAACCATGAATCTGGTACCCATAGTCATTGAACAATCCGGTAAAGGAGAGAGGTCTTTTGATATTTTCTCTCGTTTACTCAGAGAGAGAATTATTTTTTTAACTGGTCCGATTGATGATCAAGTCGCATCTTTAATTTGTGCACAGTTATTATTTTTAGAATCAGAAAATCCTGAAGAGCCTATTAGTCTTTATATTAACTCACCAGGTGGTCTGGTTACAGCTGGCCTAGCAATGTATGACACAATCCAATATATAAAATGCCCTGTGCACACTGTTTGCATAGGACAAGCTTCCTCTGCCGGATCTTTGATACTGGCATCTGGTAAGTCAGGTAGTCGATTTGCCTTACCTCATGCAAAAATAATGATACATCAACCCTCAGGTGGTTTTTCAGGTCAGGCAACAGATATTAAAATCCAAGCGGAAGAAATTTTAAAAACAAAAAAGAGACTCAATGAAATTTACCAAAAACATACTAATATAAGTATAGGAGAGATTGAGAAGGCAATGGAGAGGGATAAATTCTTTGATCCAGAGGAAGCCCTAAAATTTGGTTTAATTGATAAGGTTATCTCTAATAGAGAAGATAAATAAATTTTAATGGCTGATGATAAATTAACCTCTGCAAATTCTTCGGATAAAAAAATTTCCTGTTCTTTCTGTGGAAAGAGTCAAGAGGAGGTAAAAAAGTTAATAGCTGGGCCTAACGTATATATATGTAATGAGTGCGTAGTTCTATGTAAGGATATTTTAGTTGAAGATGACAAGATTGACACTAAGACAAAATTTGAAATTCCAAAACCTAGTGAAATTTTTAATCATCTTGATGATCATATAATAGGCCAAGACCAAGCAAAAAAAATATTATCTGTTTCGGTTTATAATCATTACAAGAGAGTGCAAAACCCATCTAAAGATATCGAAATTTCTAAATCAAATATCTTACTGATAGGCCCTACAGGTTGTGGTAAGACGCTTTTGGCACAAACTCTTGCAAAATTTTTGAATGTTCCTTTTACTATTGCTGACGCCACAACGCTTACCGAGGCTGGTTACGTAGGTGAAGATGTTGAAAATATTATTTTAAGATTACTTCAACAATGTGATTATGATGTTTCGTTAGCTCAAAAAGGAATTGTATATATTGATGAAATAGACAAAGTTGGAAGAAAAAGTGAAAACCCATCTATTACTCGAGATGTTTCAGGAGAGGGTGTTCAACAAGCTCTCTTAAAAATCATTGAAGGTACAACTGCTAGCGTTCCCCCTCAAGGAGGAAGGAAGCATCCACAACAAGAATTCTTACAAGTGGATACTAAGAATATTTTATTTGTATGTGGAGGAGCTTTTGAAGGTATCGATAGAATAATTAAAAATAGAATTAATAAAAAATCTATTGGATTTAATAAGTCAATTAATCAAGATCTTCCGATAGCCTCTCATTTAGAAAATGATGATTTAATTAAATTTGGTCTTATACCTGAACTAGTAGGAAGATTGCCTGTCAGTGCAAGTTTGGAAGAACTTACACTTGAAGATATGAAAGAAATTCTAACTAAACCAAAAAATGCTATATCCAAGCAGTATAAAGCGCTATTTTCTTTTGAGGGTGTTGAATTTGAAATTACTGAGGATGGCAGGGAGCAAATTGCTCAATTAGCAGTTGATAAAAAAATTGGAGCACGAGGTCT
>Ga0222718_10002072_pt1 | contig 18361 bp, 19 predicted proteins | sample C33_27DmetaG_FD_165045 | JGI IMG/M metagenome (GOLD analysis project Ga0222718, IMG submission 165045) | Estuarine water microbial communities from San Francisco Bay, California, United States - C33_27D | ecosystem: Environmental > Aquatic > Marine > Unclassified | place: USA: California... | reverse complement strand
GTAAAGTTCCAGTTCAATTTACTAAACAAATTTTTGCATACCCTGTGATGCCAGTCTCGTCTTTCGCTTGTTTTAATAATAGAAAAATCGGACACGTTGCAAGGGTATTTATGACGTTTGAGTAGTTGGAATAATGTGTACTGAGTATTGATAAAATTTTTTCTAGGTTCGTATCTGTATACTTCGTCATATAGCATGGTGAGTTGTTCAAAATCTGATAAGAGCACGCCTTCAAGTCTAGATATGTCTGGAGGGGGTTTACCGGTTAGATTAAAGTGAATTAGTTGTACATTTTCATAGTGTTTGGATAGTCTTAATTCTTTCAAGAACATTGATATGTGTTCCTTCGTAATTTTAGAGAAGCGTATGTGAACGGGTGTATTTTTGTCTCCAATGAGTAGATGATGTCTATCAAATTCGTTTTCAAGGCTATCGTATACACTTTTATCAATGGTGACATTTTGTCTTCCCTGAAATTGTAGTATACAGTCTCTGAAGTGAACCTTCCTGTCGTACAAGTATCTGCTGGACACATTTATCCTGTCTATGTCTGCATAGGACGTTGTAGATGCAATGGATGCTTGAACACAGGAACATGTTTCACAGACAAGCGTTTCATTCACTGTTTTAAATTCTACTGAGTCGCATTCAGGAGTCAAACATACTGGTTTGTTAGCTTCAAGGGGTCTATTTTTCTGTACTATTTTTTCAAGATTTGGTGCATATTGTTTATATTTTTCATAAATCTTCATATATTTTTTTTCAAGGATATCTTTTTCATTTGACGAAGCTTTTACAGGGCCCATGAAGGACATCTTTATAGGTTGCTTAAGTATTTTTTTATACGTGTCAACCAGTTCAGCGCTTTCGACTAAATACATTCTAAGCCTTGAGTTTGCACTCGTTTCTTTTATTTTATCTTTTATGTTTTGTATGGCCTGTGCCCAGGCCTTATTGTCAGGCTCTACCGATTTCGACTGTGACTTTTTCATTTGTTCCAGTTTATCTTTCAAAGCTTTCAATTCGGAAGATGTTTCTAGGGCATTTCTCATTGCTGCATCCAAAGAGATTACGTTTGCAGTCAACCCAGGCGTTTCTGAAATTAATTTCGATACATATTTTTTCTTCATAAATTTTATGAAGAAAAATTACTCTTCTAAGCTATAAAATGATTCTTCAAATATTTATTTGAAGAATGTAAACATGGGAATCAAAAATCTTACAAAATTTTTAGCCGATAAGTACCCTGAAGTATTTGACCGAGGCGTCAAGCTTGATGAGTACGCCTTCAAGAAAATTGCTATAGATACCGCTATCTTCATGTGCAAGTTCAAAGCATCAAACGCCGACTCTTGGCTAGACTCCTTCGCATCTCTCGTTGTCTGGATGCGTAGATCCAACGCGCACCCCGTATTCGTACTAGACGATGGGATGCCTCCAGAAAAAGCTGCAGAAAAACTTAAACGCGCTAAGGCCAGACAAAAACAACAAGATCGTATCAACGCTCTTGATCAAGCTGTACAATTGCACGGACTCAACAATGGATTAGAAGGATTAGACGAAGATGTTGTAAAACTCCTTCAAGAAACATTCGAAAAGGAATCCAAAAGAAACGGACCAACTTCAGTAGGAAGAAAAAAAGCTCTTCTACTCACCCCTACTCGAGCCTCTGAGTTTGACATTCATATCGTCAAGGAAAAACTTGACCGCATGAAGAAACACAACTTTACCATCACTAAAGAAGACTATGAAACACTAAAGAAATTGCTAGATGTTCTCAAAGTACCTTGGATTATGGCACCAGGAGAAGCTGAAAAGGAATGCGCGCGAATGGTAAGACACTCAGAAGCAGCGGCCGTCTTATCCGAAGATAGCGATTGTTTGGCCTACAAAGCGTCTACATTTCTATGTAAACCTGATTTCTACGGCAAAACAGTTCAAAGGATCACATTCTCAAAACTTCTTTCTGACCTCAACATGAAAGAAAATGAATTCGTAGACTTCTGTATAATGTGTGGTACAGATTATAATCCAAACATACCTAGAATAGGAGCATGTAAAGCTTTTGATCTTGTTCAGAAATGGAAGTCCATTGATAACCTCCCTGAAAAATTGAATATAGATGTTCTAAATCATACTTCTTCCAGAAGATTATTTTGTATTCAAGAACGTTCTGGTGAACAAAAAAGTTTGTTCACTGGAACTCCCATCAAAAATGAAGTTGAGGAGTTCTTTTTCAAACATAATATGCGTACAGATATAAACACTTTAATGACAGCCATGTCTTCTAATGATATAATTTTTGAATAAACTTAAAGGTCTACATTTTTTATTAAAAAAATGCAACCCATAGTAAACTACGGAGGATATATTCCAGGCAGAGCTCCTACAAAGGCCATGCTCTCTAAAAAAGGTGCAACACCGCAATACATAATTGATGGAGAAAATGCAAAGAAAGAAAAAATTAGAAATGAAATTCTAAAAAAAGAAAACGAAGAAAGGATGAGGGTAGAAAAAGAAAGACTACAACGGGAAGAAGAAGAAAGAAAACAAAAGGAATATGAAAAAATGAGAGCAGAAATCCGAAAAGAAGAACTTGAAAGGCTCAAAAGAATAGAAATGGAAAAGATCAGAGAAGAACTTAGAAAAGGTACTTTAGAACACAAAAAGAAATCGAAATCCAAAAACGCAAGTCGTTCACATAAATAAATAAAAATGTTGAAAGTAATAAAATATGTCTATCAAATCTACTGTTAACACTAATATTTCTGGTGAAACTCAACTTGTAGCAAATAGAGGAAATCTTCCTTCAAGCGTGTACGCCTTTGATATGGGAGCGGCAACTGACGGTGCCGGAGCTGTACAAACTTTTGATGCATCTGTACTGACCGCCGGTACCGAAGTCGTAGGCGCCTACGCTGGTACACTTGAAGCTGGCGTAGGAGCTGCTGCAGGCGTCGTCCAGGTTATTACGATGACCTTTGCCAATGCGCATGGATGGAGTGCTAAAACGCACGATCTTGATATCACTCTTGTAGGCACGTCAGCTGAAACTAAGGTAGCAACTGTTGGAACTGCCAGCGGTAGCTTCAACACGAGTAATATCATCGTTCGCCGCGAAGCTGGAGCAATCGCAGACGTAGGGGGCGAAACCAGAGCTGTTAGCTTAACACCAGCGGTCATGCTTGTCCGAGTCCGCAGACGTGGTGTCGTCAAAACAACCCCTTAAGTGTAAGTATCGTTTTTTTTCATTTTACTCAAACATGAAAAAAGAATCTTGACGATAATAAAATGTCAATCAAATCTGTAGTAAACACTAACATATCGGAAGCAACTGATCCTGTAGGAAACAGAGGGAATCTTCCTTCAAGCGTATACGGCTTTCAATGCGGAGCAGCTACCCAAACAGCAGGTGCAACCAATGCCGACGTTTTTACAGTCTCAAACTCTGTACTCACGGCCGGTAGTGAAATCGTAGGCGCGTACCAAGGTACACTTGCTGCTGGCGGCGGGGCTGCTGCAGGACAACAACAATTCGTCACCTTAAACTTTGCAAATGCGCACGGATGGACTGCCAATACGCACTACATGGAAGTGCACTTCGTTGGTTCACAAGCTGACGCTGGCAACCTCGAGGTAGGACACTGCAGCGGTGGTTCTTTTGGAACGGCTAATACCCTTGAGTTCATTCGTCGGGCTCCCTCTGCTATAACATCTCAGAATCTCATGGCCTGTACTTGGAGCGTTGTTATCCGCAAGCGTGCCGTAGCGAAGGCTTGAAGGTACACATTCCTTTTTTTTTATTTTTTTTTAAAAATGAAAAAAGAATCTTGACGATAATAAAATGTCAATCAAATCTGTAGTAAACACTAACATATCGAGCGTGACTGACCCTAACGGTCTTCGAGGAGAATTACCATCAAGCGTATACGCGTTTGATATGGGCAGAGCAGCCGATGGTGCCGGAAACGCTCAAACTTTTGGAGCGGGTGTTCTAATCGCCGGTACCGAACAAGTAGGAGCCTATCAGGGTGATCTTCAGGCAGGAACTGCAAACGCCTCCGGCGCATTCCAAGTAATTACGATGACCTTTGCAACTGCGCACGCATGGACTGCTGCTACTCATTACGGAGAAGTATCATTTATCGCTGGTGCAAATGCTGGCACAGCTGTTGATCAAACTGATGCTCTCTCCGCTGGCACAGGACAGGTGTCATTCGCGTCGGCTACGTCGATTACTATTAAGCGTCAATGCGGTGCAGTAAATGGCGTCGCCGCCCAAAACCTAACGGAAGCTACTATGGTCGTTCGTATCCGCGAACGCGGTGTCGCTCAAGCGTAAATAATATAATGAATCTTTTTTTTTTAAAAAAAAAAGATTATAATAAATGGCTTTATTATATCAACCTCCTAGAAATCCATATTCAGGAACCGAGCTCGGTGCTTCTGGCAATGTTTACTGCCAAAATATTACCTTGATTGACGGCGGTCAGGGATTTAACATTGGACCAGCAACCGCAACGGATTATCAATACACCCCTACCACGGGGAACTGGAATGTAGCAACTACGTACACTTCGGTAGCAATTGCTCCGACTACTACTACTCTTTCAACAGGAAGTAACGGGAGCGGACTTACTGCAACATTTGCAGTCACAGGTTCTGGCGCAGCGAACCAAAGTCCCGCAAATATTACAGTCCTTATTTCAAACCCTGGAGTTAGTTATAAACCAGGCGATGTCCTTGTATGGAGTAATGCAGCCGTTGCAGCTGCCATACAAGCAGCAATAACTTTAGCAGCAGATAGCGGCGTTACTGCAGGTACTGTAGGAGGAGCAGCCGACCCGCTTACGTATACTATTACAGCAATGACTGATTCTGGATCTGATCAAGGTTTTCAATCTGTTTCAAGAAGTACTGGTTTAGGCTGGCAATTTGTACTTCCTAATACTGCACAGACTGAACAGTATGTTGAACTTCTCATTCCTGATGATAATGACGATGATAACAATTTAGCGGCGAACGAGAAGTGTGTTATGGTGAACATTACAGGACATGATCCAGTTGAAAATGCCCAACAAACAGCTGGTCTTGCCGTTGCGACGATATACAACGTAGCAGGAGGTGATTTAGATGGAGCAGACATTATTCGCATTAGAAGAACGGGTGCTGGTATTCCGTTGGACACTTGCTACATGACGGTTCGTGTAGTCGATAGACAGCTTCAAATTCCTCTGTAATAAGCTAATTTTTATATACAATATAATATATAAAATTAATGTTTAGACACTTCGAACACAGGAGCAAGTAGCAGCTGAACAGTCGCAAGGGGACGAACCTGAAGGAATAAAACAGTTGCAAGGACATTCTGTGTAGCATACTTCAGATGGACACTGCGGATGCGAGTTAAGACACTGATTCTCGGTAAGAGTTGAGTTGCTAAGAGTAGGATAGCTTGCATAGTTGGATAAACCGCATGCATTCTTAACATCCTTGCTAAGATACATGTACCCGTCGATACCCCATGTTTTATCCCACGAGTTTCTAACAATCCAGTAGTTTAACGTTTTATTCTTTCCATCGATCAAAAACGTATCCGTGTTGTATCCAACAACGGCAACTCCGTGGTCTAGCGCGCCAGGATCAGACGAACATCCTCCCTGAGACTCGTCCGGAACATATACGCCTCCGCTGTACATTTGCCAATCGAAATTAGCGTCTACACCTACAGAAATAACACCAACGTTTGCAACCGCGCTCTGAAGACATTGATCGCACCCTTGTGTGATATCAACATGTCCTACTACATCACCAACGCCCGGACCATTGTCTGCAAAAGCGCAATCTCCGTCCATCGCAGTGTAAACGTACTTGCTTTCTAAATCTGTAGCACCCTTCTGTGCTGAAGCGATGTAATCAAATGCTGCATCCATAAGACCGCCTCCGCATCCATCGCAACATTCGCCTCCGCTAACTTGTACTCCTTGCACGCAATCTACAAGATCTTGTTCGGAAAATGAAGTCAGATTCTTGTGTTTCAAAGCATACTGCCCCTCTAAAGACGCGATTGCTGAAAATGCCCAACAAGATCCGCATTGCGCCTGATTCTTTACAGGATTCACAATTCCATTTTCTCTCCAATCGATCGACTCTGGAAGTTCGGACAAATTTACGACAGGCGGTGGATACTGCGTTGCGGGTCGGGGATATATAACGGGGTTAAGACCATTATACTGCAGCTCAAACTCAGTGTTTGTTTGATCCGAAAAACGATTCAATCCCATAGTCCAAGACTTACCCTGTGAATTGTGATCATCGATTGCACGTTTGTTATCCATCCAAATTTTACTACGAATATTCTCTACATCGGGTGAAGAATACGTGACGTTCCACGTTTTCTTCCAGTCATTGAACTCATGAACAAGAACGTTCATATCAAACGTATGAAGTGATGCTGCCGCATAGGACAACGCTGAAGCTGACAAACAAGAAATCAAAGACAGGCTTGACAAAGATGGTTCTATTATTGAAAGATCTAGCATGGTTTATTGTAATATGTAATAGTTTTTAGACCTACAACATTCCGTGCTTTCGATTTTTGTTTCTTATTATACATAATAAGAAATTTAATATTTATAATCATAGAAAGTGTTCACGAATCTTTGCTAGCTTTGCTTCAGACTTTTCTTTGGATTCCAACGCCATAGACAATTCCTTTCTCACTTGAAACAATTCCTCTTTCAAACTCTCAAGTTCTTGCTTTTTATCATGGAACAATGAATGAACCGACTCGAGTAAAACATGAAGATCTGCACCCTCTTTCTTCGCGTCTTTCTTAACTTCCTTCTCCTTCTTGTCTTCCTTCTTCTTCTTCTTCTTGTCTTCCTTAACTTCCTTCTCCTTCTTTTCTTCCTTAACTTCCTTCTCCTTCTTTTCTTCCTTGACCTCTTCTTCCTCGACCTCTTCTTCCTCGACTTCCTCTTCCTCGACTTCCTCTTCCTCGACTTCCTCTTCCTCGACTTCCTCTTCCTTGACTTCCTCTTCCGATTCTACAATCGATGGACAAATATTAAACTTCCACTGATCGCACAGATCAATTATATTGTCAACAACTTCGATTTCTTCACCGTCTTCATCTAAACGCCCAATAACTACCTTTTCTTTCTTAGATTTGAAAACTAATCTGGACTGAGGGTGCCAGATAGTATCGTGACTTTTCAGTTTCTTGAGAATGATCTTTACCATTTTTGTAATATCAGTTCATCTTTTAGATGAATCATTTTATAAAATTCGACAGAGTTGGCTTATAAGCCAGTATATTCAGATCAAAATATGAATATACGAAATCAAATCAAAAAAATCTTGAATCAGGATTCACCTATAGCCTTAGCAATTGACCCGAGTACAAAAGCGATAGATCTACAAAAAATGTCAGATGATAAATGGAATAGATTGAATCGCTCTAAAAAAAGAAAAATACAATTTTTAGTATCTAAACGTAATGAAAAAACTTTACATCGAATAGATGATAAAGATCTTCCAACTATATTAGAGGACATTTCTAAAAAACTGAAACTAAATACAAAACCTGAAGAGAAACCTGAAGAGAAACCTGAAGAAAAGCCTGAAGAAAAGCCTGAAGAAAAGCCTGAAGAAAAGCCTGAAGAAAAGCCTGAAGAAAAGCCTGAAGAGAAACCTGAAGAGAAACCTGAAGAGAAACCTGAAGAGAAACCTGAAGAGAAACCTGAGGAGAAACCTGAAGAGAAACCTGAAGAGAAACCTGAAGAGAAGAAAAATAAAGCCGCGAAAGTAATTCAGAAAGCATGGAGAAAATGGAAATCCAAAAAGAAAAGAGTAGAATCTTTGAAAAATAAGAAAAATAAAGCTGCAAGAGTAATTCAGAAAGCGTGGAGAAAATGGAAAGAAAATAAAAATTTAAGCGTCAATAAGTCTACAAATCTTCAAGAAGCTAAATCGGATGAATCTAAAACAAGTGAAGAATCCAAAGAAAATGACCTTGATTTAACACCAAATTTCGTCAATACATTTTTTGAGTATATAGAATCGTTGACGGACAAAGCACCATCTGAAACCCCCCCTGCAGATACGCCTTCAGAAAGTACAACTTCCTCGGCTGTTCCTGATTACTCAGATCCATCGGTTTTTAAAACTGACGCTTTACCAGAAGGTTGGGAAGAACATGTCAGTAAGAGTAGTGATCCTGGCAAAACATATTATTATAATACAGCCACTGGAGAAACAAGTTGGGAAAGACCTTGTAATAGTACGTCTGACAAGAAACTTCCTGAAGGGTGGTCTAAACATGTAAGCGAAAGTAACGACCCTGGAAAGGTGTACTATAGAAACGATAAAACTGGAGAAGTTCAATGGGAACACCCAGTATCTGATGATGTGTCTAAGAGCGATGATGTGTCTGAGAGCGATGATGTGTCTAAGAGCGATGATGTGTCTAAGAGCGATGATGTGTCTAAGAGCGATGATGGATCCAAGAGTGATGATGGATCCAAGAGTGATGATCTTCCAGCAGGATGGAGTGCTCATGTAAGTGAAAGTAGCGATCCTGGTAAAACATATTATTACAACGAAGAAACCGGGGAAACTGTGTGGGAAAAGCCTGTTAAAAATGAATCAGTTTCTGAAAGTGAAGAAGTTTCGTCTATTAGAGCAACGCGTGAGGTTGTAGATAATGAGTGTTATAAATGCAAGAGTACTAAAAATTTAAATCTTAAAACGTATAAGCTGGAGAAAGATCGCGCGATTCCTGTGCTTTTTTGTTCGTTCAAATGTTTTGAAGGAATAGAATTTTAATAATTGTTGTTATTAATAAAGAATATGAATTCAGTACAAACTACTAGATCAAGCACCGGTGGCGGTCACTGCAACGGTGCTGGTAAGAGATACAGAACACTTCAGAGTCTTGGCGTGTGCGCTTCATGCCCGGCTGCCCCTCCTTGTGTAAATCCTTGCGGTCCTGCTCCTGCTCCAAAACCGATGGTTGCTCCTCGTCCCGCGCCAAAACCGATGGTTGTTCCTCGTCCCGCGCCAAGACCGATGGTTGTTCCTCGTCCCGCGCCAAGACCGATGGTTGCTCCTCGTCCCGCGCCAAGACCGATGGTTGCTCCTCGTCCCGCGCCAAGACCGATGGTTGCTCCTCGTCCGGTTCCGCGATAAATTGTTATTTTATACTGAAAACTAGTATAAAATATAACTAATTATTTAAGCAAATCCTGCGCCCATTCTGAGGTTTCTTGTTTGCATTCCAGCGGCGGCAGCTTGGTTTTCTCTAGCCTGTTGTTGGTACATAGCGTATCCAAGATCACCGGGCGCGCACGCGCCTATGACTTGGGAACCGAATCCGGAGTTGAAATGTCCAGTAACGTTTCTCGTTCCTTGGAGCATCTTGGTTCTGTTGTCTGCCTGCGCTTTTCCGGAGCATCCGCCTCCTCCGTACATAGATCCTTGAAGACCCTGAGCGTTCAATGAAATGTATTCCATGTACTGCGGTCTAAGATGAGATTCTACTACAACTCTATCCATAGCAGAGTTGCATCCAGGAGATTTGGTCCAGAAAGAGTCTGGGCAAACTTGTCTTCCAACAAGATCAGTGCCGCCCCACGTCGGGCACATTAGAGCATTCGTATTCAAAAAACGGTCTGACTGAGCACGATTCGCCCATGCTGTATCGACCTGGCAAGTTCTAATTGACGATTCAAGTGATGGTATCTGAGACATTATATCTTTAGTTTATACGATTTTATTTTTTTTATACAATTTGACCCGACCCAAGTTACAAAAAAAAAGCCCCTGCGGCTGAACCTTGGTGTATGGTTCAGCCGCAGGGGCTTTTTTTATTTTTTATTTATTTTTTTTTTAGTTGTATTCTCCGTCATCTTGTTCTTTATTTTCTTCTTCTACAATATTTTTATACATCCTAATCATTTTGTTGAGGACGTGATCGTATCTAGTGTTAAGGTAGTATATAACTTTATCAAGATCAACCTTATTATGTTGTCTGTCTTGTTTGTGCCAATCATGACAAAGTCTCATGATAGTGAAGAACTCTCTGTCCAGAGTGATGAACTGCCTTCTAATAAATCTGTCCATATACGCCCTGTGAATGTACTTGGCGATAGCGTAGATCGAATCTTCGCACTCATCAAACGTTTGAGTGTGCGATGGAAACAGTTTGTATAAATTCTGCACCATTTCTTCATCCTGGCGCACTTGCAAGTATCTAAATCGAAGGCTTGGTTCATTCCCTCGAACCTTTTCCAACGTGATATACTCTTCGTTTTGGAGTTTGTACCAGTTCATTTTCTCTGTTCGCATAAGACAACCGCTGATCTGTGATGAATCTAACGAAAGAACATGCTTCTTAAGAGCATCAACCGTTGGAAACTTGTAAGATACAGGCTTTGTGATTTTGATATCATCGTTTGGATCAACTACGCCCTTAATAAAAGTTCCTACGTGATACACAGTTGGAGTTGCAGGCGATTCGCAAACAATGCGATTATCTTCATTGTGGCGAATGATGAACAGATACTGTTTTTCCTTGTCCAACGTATTGAATAGGCTCATCATATAATTTTCAGATTCTCCGAAAATCTCTGGTTTGCGTTGTACCTCAAGTTTGATTGCTTCAGCCCAGGTATTTCCAAACGTTTGACTTCCGCTCCAACGACTAGAAAAGGCGTCAATCTTCTTTTGAGTTGAAACTCTCCAAGAGTTGCATGCATAAAAAACTCGAATAAGCGCGCCTTCGTGGTGATCGTAAAATGTCGATTTCGAAACAACTTCGTCGCTTAGCTTGGAAATTGGACCATCTTCATTCACGACGATATCCTTTACTCTAGGAAAAGCATCCATTACTTTTTTATTTTTTTCGAAAACAACTCCCTTAAGCCCATTGGGCTCACTAAAAAGTTTGAGATCGTCTTGCTCATTAAAAAGGTGAAAGTTTCCTCGAAGCAGATTAGTGCGTCTACGGACAGGACGCGGTCGGCGTTCATAAGTCTTGGAAGTATTCATTGAAAGAGTCTTGGAAGTATTCATTGAAAGAGTCATAATATTTTGTAAAAGAATTTTTCTTGTTTAGATCATCATTTTAATCCAAATATTTCAAAAAAAATAAAAAAAATAAAATAATAAGTAAATGGACTATTACAACCAATTAAATGCTCCTCTTCGTACCAGACGTGGTCTTAATCCACTAGGCGCTGCTCGTTGCGACGCCGCTGATGTCAGAGTAATTGCAATTCTATGCGCTCTATTCGTTGTTCTGAACCTTCCTCAAACGTACAATTTAGTTAACAGAATTGCTGTAAAGGTTGGCGTCCCGCAAGGAACGCTTGTTGATGCAAACGGTAAACCTACGAAGTGGGGAGTTGCTGTTCATACTGCAGTTTTTGGACTTATCCTCTACTTATGGGTCTTGTGCAAGTAAATTACAGAATTATGTTTTTTATACTACTCGAGAGTATAAAAAAATTACCAAGCATCATCGTCGCCAAACTTATTTTCTCCATCATATCCCTCGTCGTCTTCGTCATCGAAAAGGTTATCTTGTAATCTTCTAGCAAATTTTAATTGTTCAGAGAAATCATATTCATCTTCTTGTTGAACTTTTTCTTCCTCTTCGTCCTCCTCCTCATCAAACATTTTTCTAAAAGATACTCCAAGAAAAAGTCCATAAGGCTTGAACGAATCGACTCTAAAATCACCCGATGCAAGCACAGCAAGCATTTCAGGGTAAGTGTATCCGAATAAACCTTGTTCGCTCTTCAACCTCATACAATTTTTCTGAAGTTTTACCAGCTTTGAATCACCTTGTTCTATTCTATAATTCATCTCCGTTTGTGTAATTGCAGTGCTGAATTCTACTGGTTGTTGCGTAAACGCCGCTCCAGTAGGAACTGTTGGAGAAATACTTTTCATAATATCGTGAACTAGTTTCGAGTATGATACAATGGATGCAGGTACTATGAATTCTTGTTGCAACATTCTATGCTCAATCTTCCACGCTGCAGATTTTGTTTGGTCGAAATTTTTAAGAATCATAGAATTATTGTAATGACTTGTCACAAAATTTTCAAAACGCTGTTTACTATTCATCTTCCTTTCTTTCTAAAGATATCTTTTAAAGATGATGATTCTTACATAAATGAAGAACACAAATATTTTATCCATCGATATAGGTACAAAAAACTTTGCATTCTGGATCGATTCTTTCCCTTCAGAACTTCTTGAACACAGAATTGAGCTTGTGTACAACCCAAATGGTACAGCTACTGTAGAATCCAGACGACTCCTTGAAAATATTGCGATGGCTGGTCAAACAATTCTATTCTCTAATGAAAATATTGCTACAGGCGAAGATTCGAAAGTCGAGGTTAGCACGGATACTCTTTGTACGTTGAACGATTTTTTAGACAGCCACAAGGATACTTTTGCAACGTGTGAGTACATTGTAGTTGAAAAACAAATGAGCTTTGGAAAAGTAAGGAACACGAAAGCTATTCGGGTTGCACATCACGTTCAAAGCTACTTCATCGCTATGTTTGGACGTTTTGCAAAAATTATTTCTTTCCCAGCTTATCACAAAACACAAGTGTTAGGAGCTGAAAAGTTGAAAACTGTGAATACAAAAGGCGCAGTTCGATACAAAGCTGTTGACAAGCCTGCTCGTAAAAAATGGAGTGTAAATATTGCCGAGGACGTTCTCCTAGCAAGACGCGACTGGGAATCAATAGAAAAGATTGGAAATCTTAAAAAAAAGGACGACGTGAGCGATTGTTTGCTTCAAGGAATTGCTTTTGTAGCTTTAATCTCAAGCGGCTGTATTAAGCTATAGGACAGCATAAATTGAAACAGTTTCTAGCCTTAATACGAATCTTGCTAGTATCTACTGTGATGATTGTATCGATCAAAGACGGCAGGACATGATTCGCAAAATATAACGCTGCTTCATCATGAGCATCTTCTTCAGCCTTAATGTAAGAGTTGATCGTTTGGATCAATAAATTCTTTTTTTCAGTTCCTGCCAACTTATGAATCGAATTCGCTTGCTCGATAGTTTTCATCAGAATTGGAATCTTTGCTATGAGCCAAGCGGATGTTGCTTCTTCGTGGTCACCGGTCAATAATTCTTTCAAAGTTTGTTGGAGATCTTCGATAGTACTCATTTATTCAAAAAAATAGAAAAATTATATGTTTGCCTCGGCTTTGGAATAGTGGAGACTCAAATGCCGAAAGTATGAATGACTATACCGGTGGAATTCTTTCCACACCCAATTAGCGGCTTGGCCGCATCTTGATCTTCTATTAGTCACAAAGGAATAGAAGATCTAGAAATCAAACCCTATTTATTTAGAGCACGCATTACCGTTCTTGCAGTACCATTTGTTCACGCCAGTAGCTTCGCAAATAAGATGAAATAATGCGCCAGCTACTGCATTTGAAAGGAAGACTTGCCACCAAAAATGATAGTCTTTTAATTCGAACTTTTTACCATCGGAATTGGGTAAAAACATAAATAAAGTCGATACAACCAGACCTAATAAACCGAAGGATACAGCAATGGCGAGTGTTTCATTGAGAAGTTTCATTTTATTCTCAAGAGAATAAAATTTTGAAATTAATAATAAGTAATCGGTTTGCTCGTACTACCTTGATAGCTACCGCCACGGTTAGTATAGTTTCCCAAATCGAGATTTACGTGACGAGCTGCATAATTTTTATTCGGCACAGCGCCTCGTTCCCAAGAAAAGTTAGGAACATTCTTTTGAAGAGGTTTCATAGTGTTTTCAACTCCTCGTGAAAATTTGGTCAAGTCGCGTTTCGCTGTATTCGCTTCACCAACATCAAGACATACTTGTGTGTATCTTGATGTATCAACAGTCGACCTGTTATCACTTTGAGTTCGTAAATCTTGTTTGTTTGTAAAACCTTCTGCGGCGAGGTTATCCTGTACAGCATATTTGAGTTCATATGTCGGTTCCATGCCTCGAACCTTCTTGCATGCTTTTGGTACAGAAACGTCGTAGGTGTTCATATGAGTTTTGACCTCGTAAGTATTCGCAGCAGTGCCACATACTCGTAATTTTTTAGTAAAGTCAGCAAAACCTGGTCTTGCTTGAGCCTGAGTGAATTCACGAGGCTGCCTCGACAACGCCATCGTTTCTCGTTGCGTAAGAACTGGTGGTCGGAAAGCTCCGCCTTGCATGATTTTGTAAGGCAAAGATGCTTGAGTGTTGGCCAAAGCACTTGTCGGATTATCTGCGGAAGCTCCGATACCAGACGCAGCACCTAGGGCTCCGCCACATGTACCGTTGTTACTGTACATTACAGATACAGCCGGATTAGTGCCTCGAGCGTATACGCGGATTGCTTCAGCCGCTCGATCAGTAGCAGCATCTATGTCTTCAGTGATAGACATAGTTTGTCCAACTTTATTTTTTCTACGAGTATGAATAGATTTCGGAGGATCTTTTAAAATGTTCATGGAGCTTCCCCACGATTCAACTGAGGGCAAATTTGATTTTCCGTATGAAGTAATACCAGAGTAAGATATGCTCATATTTATTTACTACTATAAATAATTAGTTTATTTAATACGCACTGGAATAAAGAGAAATGCAAACCCTTGATTATTTCATAGGACTTTATCCTCAGATCGCTGATAACGATAACCCTGAATTCAATAGAAAAATATGGAAAAGAAAAGAATTTCACGACGATTCGAATATTCTACCACCAAATCTCAAAGGACATCAGAGACGGTTGCAACGATACGCGAGTCCAGTGACTCCTTACGATGAAGTATTGCTTTTCCACGAAATGGGTACTGGGAAAACAAGAACTTCGCTTGCTATAGCTGAAGAAGCTTTAGCGTCTAACTCGGGCATAAACAAAGTTTTCGTTCTTGGATCAAAAGCGTCTTCGGTGAAGCGTATTTTCACGGAAGAGTTAAGAAAAATGAAAAACGTAAAGACTGAATCTGAACAAAAAGAATTTGCAGAACATATAAAAAAATATAATTTTTACTCTTACGACACTTTCGCTCGAAAAGAAATCATCGGGAAAAGCGCGAAAGCTTTGAAGAAAAAATTTAATAAATCTGTTTTTATTCTAGACGAAGTTCACAACATGACTCAGAACGCATGGAAAAAAAAATCGCCCGCTTCTCTGACTTGGAAAAGATTCAAATTCCTGTTTCAACACACCGTGACGCCGCAAAGAAAAATTGTTTTACTAACAGGAACGCCGATGGTCGATAGCGCAAACGATATTCTTCCTGTTATAGACCTTCTTGTGCCTGGAAATTTGGAAGAAGTTTCTGAAAAGGATCTTCGAGGTCGTGTCAGCTATCTCAAATCTGACATTCGAGGAGACGTTCCAACAGCCGTTTATGAAGGAGTTGTGTTAGAGCCCTTCACCGACTTCAAACTTACTTATTTGAAAATGTCTGACTTTCAATCCAAAGCGTACAACGAAGTAGCCGACAGCGACGGGGACGTAAGCGATCAGTCCTTCTTAAGAGTTCAACGAGATGTTGCGTTATTTGCATTTCCTCCTCCTCCTGGATCAGACAAAATCCAAGGAACTGTCGATGATTGGTGCAGGAATGGAAATCTGACGCCTGCATTTTGGAAAGAGATAATGACGTCAGGTAAGATTGATATTAAAAAAATCTGCAATTTGAGCTGTAAGTTCGCTAATGTCATCGATCACATAGAAAAGGGTCCTTGGCCAATATATGTTTATTCTACACCTACGAGAGAAACAGAGGGCTGCCCTGGTCCAGGCTTGAAACTTCTTAGTCTTATTTTGGAAAAAATGGGGTATTCTCGATTCAATGGATCTCCTGGTAAAAAATATATGTATTTTACATCGAAAGAAAGACCATCCCAAGAACTGTATGAACTCTTCAATAAACCTGGATTGAATACAAATGGCCGCATCTGTAAGGTTGTTCTGGGGTCAAAGGCTTCTAGTGAAGGATTTACGTTCAGAAATATAAAAAGAGAAATAATACTCACACCTCATTGGAACTACGCTGTAATTTCTCAGGCGTTGGCTAGAGGCGTGAGAAGCGGTGCTCATGACGAACCGGAAATTGGGTCGGACAATCGGGGATTGGGTCAAGTCGACATTTCAAGACTTGTAGCTGTGCCCAATTCAAATGTCAGCGGACCATGCGGTAAAGACATATCAACGAACATTGATGGCGTTGACGAGAAGATTATTGATGTTTATTTATACAGCACCTCTGAGAAGAAAGATAAAAAAATAAAGGAGGTTGAACATATGATTAAAATTAATTCGTTTGACTGTGCATATAACTTTGGTCAGAATGAAAGAATGGATGATGGTTCGAGAGATTGTGAATATAGAAATTGCGACTATACGTGCGTAGGATTCGAGAGTTCTGGTCCTTATCAAGAACCGCAAGATATGGTAACCTATACGTGGCAAAGGTATTATGCGCCTAGAAAAAGAATTAAAAGAATTATAAAAGGATTGTTCAGAAATAAAAACTCTTTATCGTTCGACGAGATCATGGGAGATGTAGATGAGATAGATCGTACTGTGCTTATTAGCGTTTTGGAAGAGATGATGGAGAAGAGAGATAAAATTAAAAATACAAAATCTAATCGCCCGTGCTTTTTGTCCAACGATGGAAACATGATCAATTTGACTTTAGACATAATTGAGCCCGTAGGAGGAGCTGTTCGCGTCGCTCCTTACTACATTTCAAACCCGGCTTTAGTTCCAGCTATTTCTAATGAACAAGTAGTAGACAAAAATGAAAAAAATATTGTGTCATCTAAGCTTGTCGAGTATCTTAGCAAACCTAAAAGTTTATTCGACAAGCCATCTGTGAGGTGTGAAAATTGTCCTAATATTTCGACGTTGCCTATAGCGATACAAGAACGCATTCTTGAACAAGCTGTGATATACGCTGCTACTCATGATTCTGGAAGAAAACTTAGACTGTCTAATAAAATTAAGAAGTACTTTATGGCGGCTTTATTCGGGAATGAAACGATATCAGCTTTAGCCTACACATTCGGAATGCCCGGAAGTAGTCTTCGAATTTTTGATAATGAAAGGAAGGCATGGCGAAATGCAAACCGGAGCGAATTGGATTCATACACAGAAAAATATGAAGGAACGAACGTTGACCTTAAAAATAATAAAAAGTGGAAGCCAGGAACGTCGGCCTGTAATTTGGGAAAAATAAGTTTGGCCGCAATATTTATGGTTTTAGATATCAAATGCTATGTTGAAGACGAATCAGAATACTTTCCTTGGCTGTGTCCTTTGAGTCAACCTAAACCTCCTTTACAAAATGAATATGAATTCAAACAACAAGCAGACTTCCAAAAAACAAGCGCTCTGTTGGCAAAAAATAATATCGACTTCGATCAAGAAAAACTGAAAGAATGTTTAGCCAGAACTACGCCTCAACTAGTAGGATTGCTTTTCCTCGAACTTAAAAAAAGAGATGTTCTTTTCCTCGATACAAACTGCGGATCTACTGAAAAAGTAAGAAGAAATGCGAAGAGGAGAGCGGACATGGAAAAGTCTGGGAAATTGTATGGATTATTCAACTTTAATACATGCACTTTCTGTGTCAAAGGTCCTGAATGGATAATCAGTAAGAAAAATAGATAATTTGTAATATTTTATACTATTGTGTAGTATAAAATTTTAAAGACATTTTTCTATAATTGGTAGATCCTTTGGAACAGTTACGATACTATCTAAATCTTCTTTAGTGTATCCGAAGCGGAGATACCATTCGGGCCCTCTGCTTTGTTTCATTATAGTAAGCTCGTTTTCTTCAAGCAAAGATGGATGAAGTCCATTTTTTATTGTAAACACTATCTCACCAGCTGCTTTTTTCATAACTTTGTCTAGATCGCGCTCAAGGCCATGCCCCTCGAAATCAAAGTCATACATTTGTTCACCTGCTTTTGCAAACTTTTCTCTTTGTTCAGGGGTTAAACTTTCGCGTGCATTGATTAAGGTTGGGTCATCGAACAAATTATACGCGACAGGTTCTAATTTTGTTTCTCCATCTGAATGTGTCATCATTTATTATGTTTTTGTTTACTCTTAAATATTAATCATCGTATACCTCGTACTCAATTTCTTCGTCATCTTCTCCTACATTATTAGAATCGTCCTCTTCTTCAATCTCGAGTTCACCCTCTTCTTCTTCGTCCTCTTCTTCAATCTCGAGTTCACCCTCTTCTTCTTCGTCCTCATCGTCATCATCGTCGTCGTCGTCGTCGTCTTCTTCTTCGTCTTCGTCTTCGTCTTCGACTTCGAC
>Ga0222718_10002071_pt1 | contig 18363 bp, 12 predicted proteins | sample C33_27DmetaG_FD_165045 | JGI IMG/M metagenome (GOLD analysis project Ga0222718, IMG submission 165045) | Estuarine water microbial communities from San Francisco Bay, California, United States - C33_27D | ecosystem: Environmental > Aquatic > Marine > Unclassified | place: USA: California... | reverse complement strand
AAAACTATCCCAATCTGCTTCATAACTATCTTCTATATTTTTTATATAGGCTCTAAAGTGAATGAATTTCTTTTCTAAAGGATCGTCATTATCTACAACAGCCATATAAAATTTAATCATATCCCTAGTAGCACTAGCTTCTTCTGGTTTATCTGTTGTAGATCTTTGGGAAGAATAAATTGGAGTACGATTAACTACATCAACACCAGTTGTAACTATAGGTTTATCTTTATAATAAGCTTGTCTATCAACTGGGCTTTGTCCAGGGTCTGCTATTCCAAAAGTTGTTCTTCTATTAAATTGTGCATAACTTGTGAGTCTTCCTAAAATTCTTTTTTTATCTTCTTCTTTAAAGGCTTCACTATTTAATTCTAATATAAAATTAGAAATACCATCACCCCCTGTAGAACTAAATCCTGTAGATTTACTTTTTTCTTTTTTAAAAAGTAAATCAGGAGTAAGAGCTATAACTTTTTGAGAATTAGAAAGAGGTCCCATCTCGTTACTAGCTGATGCTTTATACCAATTAACTGTATTAGTATATCTTCTAAGGGTAGTAAATCCTATACCTCCTAAGGAATTAGGACCGCCCCCATATCTAATTAAAGTATTATCGTTATTTTTAGCTATCCTAAAAGCACCCCCACCCCCAGGCTGTCCTCCTATTTTATGTTTGTATAATAGTGTTAATCTATTAGTATCGTTGGTGTTAAATCTATCTAAAGTAGCTCTTCCATATTTTTGACGGTTAGATATGTCTGGGGTTAAGCCTCTTTTGTCAAAGTGGATTCCTGTACCAGAAGCGGCTATCTGAGCTAGGGTATTAGCGGGGTTATAGGCACGAGAAGGGCCATAAGGGGTTTTTGGGGCGGTTTTTTCTAAAGCGTTTTGTTTAGTTACAAAAAATAAACCTGCGGCATTAGATTTATCGGAAAAAAAACGGGAGATACGGGTGAAGTCTTGCTGTGCCGCAAAACTTCTCCCGTTTCTACCCATTAAATCAGGACCTATGTAAACATTAGGTCCACTTTCATTGTATGCAGGAAGAGGAGTATAAATATAAGGTTGTCTTTTAGGACTACTATATTTTAGCTCCCTTAAATTACTCCTTAAAGTTAAAAGACTCCTTCTTGCCATACATTGTTATTACTGAGGGGGGTTGTCTAAATACTTGGGTGGTGTAGCTCCATCATTAAGATCTAATTGTGAGCCTACTAAAGTATTTATACCATTAGGTCCAAGTGGGTTAGGATTAGTAACGGGAGGGGTTGCTCCCCCAAATCCTAAATTAGATAATTGTAAGGATTGTAATAAAGTTGTTGCCATGATTTTAAAATTTTAAAAAATTAATATAAATTTATATGTTATAAATATGGAATTTTTTACCCTCTATATCCATTTTGACCCATCATTTGGGCTACTTTTACTCCATCAAATTCCATTACAATTTCACGATTTGCTAAACTAGGAATAGTTTGTACTAATTGCGTTATAGCTTGTTTCATTTCAGTTAATTCTTGTTTTAATTCACTATTATCGTTTTCTATAACGGTAGTATTTGGTGATACATCCATTGCCGTAGCATTTGTAATACCATCCTCAACATATGAAATATTTGGCGATACAACAACTCCATCTCCTTTAGCAGTTACCGCTGTAGCTCCAAATCTATCTGTAATAGTAAATGGTCCTTTTGATGCGAGTGCTGATCCATCTTCTACTTTTTGTGGGGAAGAGGTAAAAGTATTAACTAAAATTTTTCCTAATCCTTCAGAACCAAATTTATCAGCTAATACTCCTCCTAAAATTTCACCTAAAATACTTCCTACAAAACTTCCAGCTATAGTTCCAGCAGGTCCTAAGAATGGAGTTAATGCTATACCTCCTAATATAGAACCTCCCATACCACCTATAGTTTCATATCCTATTTTTCCAAGTTCTTGGTATAATTCTGAGACAGGAGGGGATTGGGGATTGTCTTTATACTCTTGAATAGCTGAATAGCCTTGACTTCCTCCTATTAGTCCTTCTATAAGTGCACCTATATAGGGTGCTCTAGAAACTGCGTTTTTAGATAATGTTAAAGCACCTTCTTTTATAGGAGCAGCAGTAAACATTTGACTTACAGTTGTTGTAAGTTTACCACCTAATTCCCCTAGTGCGGTTTCTAACCATTCTTTGGGGCTAGAAATAAATTCTGCTACGGATCGAGCTAAATCAACACCAAATTCTGTTACTAGATTATAATATTCTTTACTGGTTTCAAATAATTCTCCAAAGAAACCATCTTCTATATAAGTTAATGCTGATTTTTCTGCTTGTCCTTGTGGGCTAAGCATAAAGTCTGGGGTTTCGCTTAAAGGAGTAGGTCTAGTTGTTTGGGATTGGGGGGTTACTTCAGGTTGGGCAGTTACTCTAGATCTAATTATTTCGGGGTTAGATGCTAAGTATTCAGTAAATTCATTAGGAGTAAATAATGCTCTATATGTTCTGCCTCCTACAATTCCATCACTACTTAAACCTTGTGAAGTTTGATATTGTTTTAAATATCTACGAGACCCCCCACCATAGAAACCATCTACAAAACCCTCATCTAAACTATAAGTATCTTTTAATGTAGTTTGTATATCTCTTACTAAGGTATTTCGACCTACATCTTGCATTTTATACTTAAGAAGTTTACCTTCTTCATAAACTTCTTCGTGGGTAGGTGCTTGGGTATAACCTCTTCTTAAGGTAAGTTCTTCAATTTCTCTTTGGGTTTGGGGAATATTTTCTAGTAATAATTTATGGAATATTGCTTTAGCTTCTATTTGTTCCTGGAGAACTTCAAGAGCTTCACTATCTATAACAGGTTTTATTTCCTGGGAGGGTAGAAGTTGAGTAGGTATAGCTTCAGAGGTTACAAAAGATTTAGCAGTTGGTATTAACTCAGTGCTAAGGGAAGATTTATTTGCTTTTCTTTGAGCTTTTTTATCTATTCGTTCTTGTTTTTTCTCTTGTTTTTTCTCTTGTTTTAAGAGTTTACTATATTCATGTTTTAAAACACTACGAAGTTCTAATACTGCATCTATTTCGGCTCTATTATACCCTTTAGTTAAAAAATCATCTCTATCATTATAACTTAAATCTTTAGATAAAGGTATTAATTTTTTAGCTTCACTATCTAAGAAAGATTTTTTAAGTTTTCTTTTATTTAACTTTTCACCACTTATTCTCTCATGGAAAAATACAAGATTTTCTATAGAATCCTTTTCTAAATCTTTTTTAAATGAAAGTTCTATATCCTTAATTTTATCTTGGATTTGTTGACGCTCTACTCCTCCAGTGTAATTAAATATTATTCCGTCTTCTACATTTTGGACATCAGATATTTGTTTAATATCAAATCCTCTATACCCCTTATTCCAAGCTGCTTTATTGGGCTCTGTAGGTGTTTGAACATCATCTGGGAAAAATAATGGGGCACCATCAGGGTAGCGTGGGGTGAAGTTTAAGAGTGCTGCTCTAGCCTTTTCTGGTTTGTAGGGGTCTATAACGTAGTCAAGTGCCTGTCTATCACCTTGTATAGCTTGTCCTAAATATTCTCTTACAGCAGCCCTAAAACGAGTGATACCCCCAAATTGTTCTTCTCCATTGTAACCTGATTTAGAACTTAATCCTAATACATCGGCATCATCTAGGTGGTTAAATAAACTTTGTACATTAGCAGGTGTAGCTAAGCTACCTCTTTTATTAATCTTTAAAAGATTATCCTCATTCCATACGTAACTATCTGCTGGGTATTGTTTTAGTACTGCTGTAGGGGATAAAGCGTCTTCTACATTTTGGATATCAGATACTTGTTTAATATCAAATCCCCTATACCCTTTATCGTAAGATGCTTTATTAGGGTTTTGAGGATCTGCTACATCGTCTGGGAAGAATAATGGGGCACCATCAGGGTAGCGTGGAGTAAAGTTTAATAAAGCAGCACGTGCTCTTTCGGGTTGATAAGGGTCTATAACATAATCAAGTGCCTGTCTATCACCTTGTATAGCTAACCCTAAATATTCTCTTATTTGATTTCTAAAACGATTAAACCCTCCTGCAAAATTTAACCCCCCAGAGTATCCTGAAGTGGAACTTAATCCTAATATGTTAGCATCATCTAGATGATTAAAGAGACTTTGTATGTTTGCGGGGGAAGCTAAGCTACCTTTCTTGCTAATTTTTAAAAGATTGTCCTCATTCCATACATAGCTATCTGCTGGGTATTGTTTTATTATTTCTGTGGGGGATAAAGCATCTTCAACTACTTGTGATGCTATAGGATCACTTATTACAGTTCTATCAATTCCTCTATATCCTTTATTATAGGCAGCTTTATTAGGATTTTGGGGATCTGCTACATCATCTGGATAAAATACAAGATTATTGTATGATTCAGGTGCTATTGGTCCATAATTCTTAATAAGATTACGTATAATATTTGGTTGGTAAGGGTCTACAATGTAATCTAAAGCTTGTTCATCGCCTCCTATGGCTTGTCTTATGTATGTTCTTATTAAACTTCTAAAACGATTAAAACCACCAGCAAATGAAGCACCTCCAGCATATCCTGAGTGTGAAGTTAAACCTAATATACCTGCATCATCTAAATCATTAAATAATCTAGAGGAATTTGCTAAAGAGGCAAGGCTTTTAGTTCTATTAATATATTGAATATTTTCATCATTCCATACATAAGTAGAGGATGCTTCAGGGTACTTATCTAGTATTTCAGCACCTGTCATAGCATCACTTACCTTTTGTACCATAACACCTTTTTTACCTACTTGTACGTCTAGAGCACCAAATTTTTCGCTTACAGGGAACACGTTTTGTTTTCTGCCTGGGAGTACTCCATCGTTTATATAAGATACATTTGGTGATACTACGAGTTTATCATTGGGGTGTGTGATTGCTAAATTACCAGCACTATCTTGAATTGTAAAAGGACCTTTATTTGAAATAGAGGCAGCATCAGCTACTCTTTGGATTGAACGAGATGGAATAACTCCATCTTCTGCTACTTCAAATTGGTTAAAGAGAGTTGTAAGACTTTTATAGTCTATTTTACTTAAATCCCCAAGTTCTGTTATAAAGTGTTGTATAGCTGAAAGCTCATCCATATCAAGTCCACCTTCCGCAAATCCTCTGATTGTTTCTACGTTATTACCCAAGAGGGTTTGTAACGACTCACCCCCTTCAGTTTCAAAATCTAAAATAGTATTAATTAAATTATTTGCATTAGCTTCATCTTCTTGTGCTGAGAATGTTTCGTATAGCCTATCTAGTTGTGTGTTTATATTACTTGTAACTCTAGCCATCTGCTCAGCGTTGGCTGCTACTGCTTGTGTATGTGCTTGGTTTCTCTTAAGATTTGTTTCTATGTCCTTTTGAACTGCTTGAAGTCCAGTACCAATCATTGCTCTACCTTCACTTAAGGCAGTTTCGAATGCTTCATAACCTAATCTATCTTCATCTCCAAGAGAAGCAAAGGCTGCTTCTCTTAATACTTCTTCATCAAGATTAACACCAGTAGCACCTTGGATAAGATTCATAGTGTTTTGAAGTAATTCCTGGGCTTCTTCTGCTTTAAAATTATAGTTCCTTTCTAGTATTCTTATTTTTTTGGCGGCGGCGGATTTTTCTTCATCAGTACTAGTCTCATCTTGAGATATATCTAATGCTTTTAAATAACCTGTAACCAATTGTCCACTCTTTCCTTCAAAGTTTGAGTTTTCTAGGTTTTCAACGTAATTACTAATAGCGGTTTGTTGCTCATCTGAGAGTACTTCCACTTTAAGATCACCATCATCTAAAAGTGTATTTATTGCATTCATTTGAGCTTCTAAAACATGTTTAGGTCCAAATAAATCATCAGCTTCTCTTTGTGCTAATTCAATTTGTTTATCTATTACAGCTTGAGTTGATTTTTCTAATTCAGCAAATTTAGTTTTTTGGTTATCTATAGCAATTTCTAGTAAATCTGAAGAGGAAATAATTCCACTAACTGCACCTTGGTACTGTTCAGTTGTAATTTGTCCTGAAGTAAGTAAGCCTTGGGCGAAATTTTGTAATTCACTCCCAGTTAACTCTAAAGCTCCATTAACTTCTTCTCCAGCTTCATTAGCTAAAGTTTTAAATTTGTTTTCTAATCCTGTTATAGATTCAACTAACCTTAATTCAGATTCTGCTTTTCTAAGTTGTGATAATGCTTCCCTTTGTGCGCTACTTTTTTCAAGACTTTTTCTAGCTTTATCTAAATCATCTTCAAATTTTTCCATAGCACCTGCCGCTCTACCTCCAAAATATCCTACACCAGCACCAATACCAGCACCGATTGCTGTACCTACTCCTGGTAGAATCATAGTACCTATTGCGGCCCCTAAAGCTGCCCCTCCTGCTGCACCCCCTAAACCTCCTATAGCTTTAGCACTTTCTCCTTTTGTGCTTCTAGCGTCCAATTGTGCTACATCATAAGCACCTTTTGCAACAAAGCCAGCAGCCGCTAATGTCCCAGCAGCCGCTCCTAACCCAGCGAGAGCAGTACCTGTAGTTGCAGTTCTTCCAGCAACACTAGCGAATTGACCTGCTCCTGCTTGGCCTGCTGCTACTCTAAATCTTCCTCCTTGTTGTACTAAGGTTCTACCCATAGCATCTACAGGTCTACCCATATTAGGGTTTAACCCCATAGCTACCCTAGAGCCAAATCTGCCTAAAGAAGTACCTCCAGCAAATCCCCCGTTAGCTCCAGTAAATGTATTTCTTAATCCAGTTCCTAATCCACCTACTACTTTTACAAACATAGGAGTAAGAGGGCTTTTACCTAACATAAAGTCATAAGTAGTTTTTATAACGGCACCTATTCCTACTGCCCTTAAAAACTTTTGAAGGGTAGGATTTTCAATTAAATTCATAACTTGACTTATAGAAGCGTGGATGCTATCTGATATTGCTTTTACATCTAAATCTCTAATGTAATCAATAGCTCCTTTTATAGACTCATTCCACCCTGCTAAAGTTTCTTTACCTAATTTGAATTGTCCATTAGCATTATCAAAATCATCATTTAATCCTGCGAATTCAGTTACAAACTCTATGGCAAATTGGGCCGCAGTCATAGCAAATTCTGAGATAGTTAGAAATAAGGATTTTAAATCGGGTCCGTATCTTTCATAAAAATCAATTACGCGATTTGCAAATTTGTTTATACCCTCTCCTAGAGACATAATGGGACCATCAACTATATCAATAAAACTATCTCCTATTCCAGCAACCCCACCTGTTATTCTTGTAATAACACCAGTGTTTCTGTCTAAGAAAATTTTATAGAATCTAGTTCCTAAATCAATTAAATCATCTCTAAGATCTCTAAAGGCTTTAGCTACATTAAGAAATTCACGAGCCATAGCAGCTTGATCATTTTCTCTTCGTCTCTGTCTGATTTCTTCACTTTTTTCATAAGAAATAGAAGCAGCAAGGGCAGCTGTACCTCCATTTTTTATAAATTCTGCTTGGGCTTGTTCTACACTTAAACCTTGGTCTATTAAAGCCATAAACTGTTTAGAAGCATCACTTATATTTTTAAAATCAGTGTTTGCTAACAATTCCTGTGATTGGAGGGCTTCAGCTAATGAATCTCTAGTCATTCCTAAGGCTTCAGCTAAAGCTTCTTGTTGGAGGGGTAAAAGTTCACCAAACTCTGCTGCTGAGCCCATTTCATCTGCTAGAGCTGCCGCTAATCCTGGCATGTCTCCTCTTAGGGCTGCTTCTCTAGCCCTATTAAGATTTAAATCTCTACCAAGAAGTAATTCAGCTTCCATTTCTTTAGCAATAGAAGATTCAAAATCAAGAAGACTACCAGATATATTTTCTAGCTTTTCCATACTTAATCCTAAACGATTAGCTTGGAAAGCAGCATCTCCTAAACTTTTACCTTGACCTCTTAGGGTTAAAATGGTAGCTGCAGAAGTGTTAGCAATATCTTGTGTTACTTTTTTAACTGAAAGTGCTGTACCATGTACATGATTTAAAGCAACAACTTCAGCTTGATACTGATCTACTTGGTTACCTACTTCTTGGCCTTGTAATTGGGATATTTTAACTAAGTTAGAAGCCTCTTCAGTAGAAAGACCTTGTAAATTAACTAATTTACCAAATGCCTTTACTGTGTTTTCACTAAACTTTTGGGTAGTACCAAATGCCTCATTCAACTCAACTACTTGTTTAGCTAAAACTTCAGGCATTACTCCTAATGAAGAAGATATTTTACTAGCAGTATTAAAAAGTTCTCTAGCATTTTTTTCACTAACCCCTAAGGCAACAGATATATCCATTATCTCGCCCGAAAGTTCTTTAGCAAGTTGATCACCTGTTTTAAAGTAATCAACCATTTGAGAAATAGCTCTTAAAAATAATGCTTTAGGACCTATTTCTGCTAACATACCTCCAATACCTGCAAGTAGTACTCTTAATTTACCAAATGCTTTTAGGGATTTTTGACCGTTATTAGTTAATCGTTTAGCGGCTTCAGCAGCAGCTTCAGCTCCAGCATTAATACCTAAAGTTTCTTTTAATCTGCCTGCCCCTACTTTGTCTAAAATATCTCCGGTTAAACCTAAAGTTTTATTATAATAACTTTGGGCTTTTTCTATATTTTCTAATCGTCTAAGCTCTTCTTTTTGATATTCTATAGTTTTTTCATGTGCTTTTAAGGCTTCTTCAAGTGCTAAAATTTGTTTTGCTTGGGGAGATAGTTTAGCTTCTTCTAAATCTAATTGATCTTGAAGTTCAGCTGTTGTATTTCTTTGGGTTATATAATTCTGTAAAGCTGCTCTATCAGGGGTAGGGTTATCTGCGGTTCCTAATAAATCTTTTTGAGCTCTATCAAATTGAGCAGCTGCTATTTGTCTTTCTTTTAAAGCGTCTTTATATTCTTTACTTCTTTTATCAATACCCGAATCGTCTAAGGCATCAAGATTAGTTTGAGCAGCTTTTTGTGCTAATTTTAAATCTTGAAGAGCATCAACTTGTTGAAGTTGTTTTTCAGTAAGTTTACTAGAAGCTGCTAATTCTTTTTGTCTTTCTTGGGTAAGTTTTTTTCTATTTTCAAGTAATTGTTGCACAGATGCTTTTTCGGCACTAGAAGCTTTACCCATTGCTGCGTTTAAAGAATTTTCTAATTGAGTTCTAACCTTAAGAGATTTTTCTATTTCTTTGCTAAGAGTTTTTATATTATCATAAGGGGATTCTAATGAACGGGCTATTTTAGCTGCCTGACTTAGAGCAGCTACTGTTTGTTTTTCATTTTCCCCGTATTGTTTGCTGGCTTTAGTTAAATTCCTGTATTGGTCAACTAAGTCAGAGGTACGGGAAGTTAATAGACCTACAAATTCGGATGCTTCTGATAATCCACTTTTGTAGTTTTCAAACTCCCTATTTAAATCTTGTTGCCTATTTACCTGATCCTGATCAGCCATGCAATATTTTGCTATAAATATCAAAGGGCGATACTTTTGTATCGCCCCTTAACTTATATTCTTTGACCGGGTTTTATATCTGCTGGGGGAGCAGCAAAATCTATTTGGCGGGAAGTTCCTTTTCCTGTGGAGCTCATCTTATTGTTAGCTTTTTGTTGAGCTTCATTTTTTTCCTCCAAAAACATGGTTATTTTGTTTATAGTAAACTTTCTTAACCAAATTGGCATATTATATACGGTGTGCCAATCATACCCCCCATTACCATGATACACTATATCGTGTATTGCACTAAATATATAAGGTCTATGTTCAGGCGTCAGGCCAAAAAAACGTGACCCCGATAGGAATCTTTACACTTTCTTGAACATCCTCACCATCATCTGGGTAGAAGTCAAATGTAAGATCCATATCGGGCTGTATCTCCTTGATATGTTCTCTTAGCGCTCTTGAATCACGGGCTAAGAAATGGTTATCGACAAAATCTCTAATAGTTTTCTTTGAATCATCTCCATTTACAGATAAAATCATCTGCTTTAAACGAGTAGATAATTCAGGGGAGGCAAGTTTATTAATCTTTTTTAGACCTTTAATTTCAGCCTCAATTGCTTTTTCATCTTTATTAGTTAAGATTTTAAAAGTAATATGTGTTTCTGAGTGTGGTAGAGTGTATTTAAACTCATTAACATGAAGCTCTACCAGATGTTCGGGATCAATTTCTTTGGGCTCTATATCTGTTAAATCAACAGTAACCTCTTGTCCGTCGTAGTTAAAAGTGTAATCTTTACCATAACCTAAAATACGAGAAGCAACCATTATAGCGTTTTTATCACCTACTACAAGGTCATCATAATTACACTTTGACACAATTAATGATTGCATTAATTTATCAAGGACAACGCCCTTTTTAATGTAATTTTGGTTAGTTAAAATATCCTCTTCTTTTGCAGTCATGTATTTCATCTCAATTTTGCCAGAAGATAAAGGATTGTCTTTGGGATAGAGTAAACCTTTTGAGGGTAGCTCTATTGTTTCAGTGGGAAAATTGTACTTTTTTTCCTCAGTAGTGTTAACTGTTTGTTCGTCACTCATTATTAATAACTTTTAATGTTTGATATAAATATATAGGAAAATAAGAAAAGCGCACTTTCGTACGCTTTTCCTTATTAGATTTATGTGTATTAATCAGTAGTTCAATACGCAGTAGTCAGGTGTTAACGTCATAGTAATATTCTGAGCGTTTGCATCGTTGTCCCAGTTATATTCACCAAAGTTAGCATCCTTAATGTAGCATCCCTTTAAGACCCACTCAGAAACGATATCACCAACAGGACCTAAAACATTTAATGTTACATCTTTCTTATAGAAGTCAGAGTAACCGTCTCTACCTGTTACAGATTCGTGGTGTAGTCTTACCCATTCCATAATTGTTTGTGTTCCAGAAGGTGAAATAGGATCGTGTAGGGTTAACTGTACATCTCCCCAGGTGGTCTTACCTTTTACCTTTCTGTATACGTTGATATGGTTTAGTGTAATTTCATTTTGGTTCAGTGTGATAGCTCCTACTGCTTTAATAAAGTATGCGGGTACGCCATCTACTAACATCAGAAATCTATTCTGCTGTTTGGGTTCAAAGGGCGTAAAAAATAATTCGCTTGAATCGATAATTGCCATGTTATTATTGTTTTTCTAGTTAAAATTAATATCCAATAAACCTTGTGGGGTCTATTTCCGATAAATATAAACAAAAAAAAGAGGTTGAATAAAATTCAACCCCTTTCTTTTATTCAGAAAAAATTTATTATGCAGGGAAATCAGCTCCTGTTGGAGTAAGATTGAAATCAAGTACAATAAATTCTGCGGTTTTAACTGGTTGGAGGTAAATAGCACCTCTTAACTCATTTCTATCAATCACGTCAGGACCATTGTTTGAGTCATCCATTATTACCTTAAATGCGTACAAACCATTATTCTGTTGAACTGTTTCTAAATAAGGAATAACAGTTGATAAGAAGCTATTTCTAGTTTGTAATGTATTAGGTTCAAACAATAAGTTCTGAGAAGTAGTATTAATAAAGCCTTTAAGAGCAATTAACAATCTTCTTACATTTACTCTATCAAGAGCATTTGAAATTGATTGTAATGTCTTTTGACCATACACTACAACACCTGTGCCTGGGAAAGTAGCAATTGGGTTAATCTTAGCATCGTAAAGATTATCTCTTAAAGCACGTGGTAAGGTTTTTTCAGGAGCTACTACATTAGGCATAGTACCTCTTGTAAATCCTGCGGGTGCAAACCAAGGCTCAGAGTTATTATCATTAAAGACATATACTGAAGGGATAATTGTTGAGGCAGGGACCCAAACATTAGCAGCAGTATTTTCATCTTTAACGAGTAACCAAGGCCAGTAAGCAGCAGCATAACTAGTATCTAGATTATTTCCTTGGGTAATTGCTTCTGCTGTGGTAGCTCCATAATTAACTACGTCAATTGGGAAAATACTATCACCTCTAGTAGTAGTATTAGTAATAACAGTATCAAGAGTAGAACTATGAAGATTATATGTTAAACCAGGGATAGTAAGCACATTAAATGCATATTGATCTTTATTTCTTAACAAATTAATAGCATCAGTATAATTACCAGCAGTTAGTCCCTGGACATTGGTTGCGGTGATACTGTTATAGAAATTAATTCCAGCATTTGCTACACCTTGGTTATCAAATAAACTACCAATACCTCCTCCAAATGAGCCACTTTGGGCATATGGAAGAGAAGAAGTAAATTCTGATTTGAAGTTACCAGCACCATCTAAGTAATCTGGGGTAGCTGAGTCGACTGATTTAACAATTACGTATTTAGATTTATTAGGATATTCTCCTGTAACACTAACATAAGCATCATCTCCGTCTGCTCCTGCTGTAAATTCTTGGTTACCAATTACTTTAGCAATATAATCATCTCTTTTAGGGTCAAGTGAAACGCCTCTATAAATTTCTAATACATTTTTATCAGAGAGTCGATCATTACCTTGCCTAATTAATAGGTTAAATGTACCTGATCCTGAGTTTACGTTTTGGACTTCCCATCTTAAGTTATCACGTGAACCACTTACTAAAGCGTTACCCGTAGTTTCAGCTCCAACACTATTCATTATCTCTCCTTCAGAGATAGTTTGTAATGTAAACGATGTACTACTTCCTACACCATTTACACCTCCTTCAGTAGTAATAAACGTTGTAAAGCTACCTGCAGATCCAGTTTGTACTAAAATACCATCAAATGCTGTTCCTGCACTAGAAGCAGTAATAGCTAAAGTAGTACTATTAGTTTGTGTTTCTACTAAATCTAATGAAGAAGAAGCTATAGATCCTGAAAGGGCACCATTAATTGCTGTTGAAGCATTAGCAATTGCAGTTGCAGCAGTTGCATCTGATTCAAAGTAATATACATTACCATCAACATCATTTTCGGGAAGTGGAGCAGTACCAGCAATAAATCTGTAGGTAGTTCCACCATAGATTATTCTGTACTCATCATTATCAGCTGAGCCATCAAAACTAGCGTCAACAGCACTTGAACCAGATGATGGACTTCCACCTGTTATAGTTACATTATTAACAATTGAACCAGAGGCAGCGCCAAAAGATCCAGAAGCTACTCTAGTTACTAAAAGGTTAGAGCCCCCTTGTTTAAAATAGTTTTGGGCTGAGATTCCAGTAAAATAGGAATATTCAGCACCACCACTAACTATACCCCCACCAAATTTATTAAGGTAGTCGCTATAGGTGGTAACGGTTGTCGGTATTCCGACTGGTCCTTTTACAGCAGGACCTATGATAGCAGCACCTATAGGGGCGGCGGCTGCTTCAAGGACTGTGGGAACGTTTTCGTTATTAAACACTCCCGGGGAGATTATTAATTCTGCCATGGTTGTTTTCTAAGTTTAAAAGATTAATTAATTAATTGTCTTGCTGATAAATATGTAATTTTTTCTCAAAATTGTTGTTTTGTAAGAGTTCCATCTTCAATATTTATAGAACCATTTCCATATTTAGAACTTAATTCATCTGCAACTTTTTTTTCTTCTTTTTGTATGTTTTCTAGTTGTTCTACAAATTTTTCTTTTTCTAATTCTAAAAGTTGAATTTGATATTCAATTTGTCCAAAATTAGAAATTAAAGTTTCTTGTTTTTGTCTTAATTCCCTAAGTTGGGTTAATTCTTGTTCTGTGAGTTTTGTAACTTGTTCCATTATAAATTAGTATTAACGTTTTCAATAAAATTATTAGTAGTTCCCTGCCCTAAGTTTTGTACTGTTTCATTAGTTATATTTACTTGGGTATCAGTAGAAAATTTCTTAATAGCATTAAGATCTTTTTGTATTACATCAGGTGCTATGTATCCATTCATTTTAATTTCAAATGAACCTTTTACAGTGCGTTGTTGTCCTACGTTTAGTTCTGTAATTGTTTGGTATGAACCAATATTAGCTATAAATTTAAAGCGTTCAGGATCTCCCCAATAGGTATCAGCTGCATAGTTTATAGCTTCTAATATTTTGTTTAAATGTTCCATGTAATAAGTATAAATCATACACGAATAATTTAAACTAACAAAATCAGGAATTACAACAGCTTGATAAGTTTTTATAGGGGTAGCTTCATTTAATACACTTAAGCGATTGTAAAAATTTTTTTTAGTATATTTTTGTTGAAAAACAGCATAGGTTTGAGGATAATTAGCATCAATTTTACTAATCATTCCTCTATTTCTATCAATAGAGGTTCTTTTGTACATAATAAGGGGGGCCATTATTTTTCCTCCTTTATCTCTATAATAACCATCTTTTTGAACTGATTTCCAGCGCTCTGGGGAGCCATATATTACAGGTACTGCTACCCTAGCGCCATTTTGTGATACAGTAGGGCGAATAACATTATCAAAATAATATTTAATAGTTTCATCTATATCTTTTAACCCTATCGTAAAAGGTTTCCAAGGTTCATCTTTAACAGAAATTTGATTAGCCCTACCGGGATTAACAACTTGTTCATTAGTTCTGTTATCAACAGAAGATCTATCAAACTTAGTAAAGTCATTAGGTACTCCGTAAGTTTGGCGGGGTTGTGCTTGTAAACCCTCAGATATTTCTCTTTGGGATTTAGGAATTGGAGTTTTACCTTCTTCTGCCATTATAATCTTTCTTTAGTAATATTAAATTTATCAGCAGGTTCATAGTGAGCCTTGCATCTAACTGAAAAATTAGAACCAAATTGACTTAAACCTGGGTTTAAAGGATTAGGTTCATTAGGGTAATCTGGGTTTTTACCTAAAAGATACTGGTTAGCTATAATGTCATCTATTTGGTAGTATCCATTTTGGTACATTATTAAATCTCCTACTTCGGGGACTAAGTTAGCATTAACTAAATCTTCTCTTAAGAAAATAAATTCAATAGACCAATTAAAATCTACACCAAATTCACTTTCAGGATATTCTTGATCTGCTCTATCTATTAAGCAATTAAATATAATGGGTCCATCATAAAATTTTCCTCCAGCTGCTTCTCCATATAAATTAAAAGTAGTTTGTTCTAATCTTAATTTATAAAAAGAACACTGTTGGTTAATTATATCCCCCATCAATTCACGATTGATAGTTGTAAATAAATTTATATCACGAGTTCTCCCAAATAATGCCATTAGCCAATATAAATAGTGTAAGGTACTTTATTTAGATCTTTTTGTAAAAACTCAGCTTCATTAGCCTTTTTTTCTAATAATTTTGCTCTTGAAGTTTCATCTAAATAACCCCTTAATCTTTCTAACAAGGCTGTTTTTTCTGAAGTAGCGGCTGATATTAAATCTGCATGATTAAGTGTAACTTCTGCATTAGGTATAGGAACTGTGGAGTATTTACCTCTAATATAACCTAACATTTCTTTACAAATTGCTAAGGTATATTCAAATATCCACTGTCGGCCTATTGAATTAATATATTTGTAAGTAGGATTAGCATAAGGAACTGTAGAAATATCTGTTACTACTCCTATCCCTACGCTACCACTAACTGTTGCTCTATTTCTATCAGATTTTAAAATATATTTAAAGTATAATTTGTCTCCTGTGCCTGTAGGAATAGGGAATATTCTTAATTGATTATTTATTAATTCAAAGCTATAGTTTGATTTTCTAATTTGATCATTAAATTCAATAGCTTGAAGTTTGGATAAATCAAAATTAATAGGCATTAGTAAAAAATTAATACCAGGAGTGTAATTACCAAATCCAAAAGCATCCATCAATCCTTGTACATCAGTACCAGTACCAGCATATGGATCAAAATATCTTACAATAGAAGGAGGGGCTTCATAATATATTTTTTTAATTTCTAAATCTCCACTATCAATTCCTTGTGATGTAGCCCAAGCATTTAAATTATAAGTTTGCACACTGGAGGTAAGAATAACGCTACCCTGTCTCCATTCAACATTACCCCCTACCCCTGCTTCAACACCATAGGATTCAGCAATTCGTATTTCAGCCCCTAAGTTAGGTTGAGTAAGTTTATAATTTAAGTTAGACCCAGTTGAAGCCCCTTCTAATGATAAGTAATTTTCACTTGCTTTATAAGCAAATACTTCATTACCATATGTAGTTACTGCTTCTTCAAAAGCAGCATAAAAATTAATATCTTGTAACTCTACATCTGCTAAAGGATATCCTAAACGACGAGCACAAAATACTGATACTTTATCAGCGTCGCATTGAAAATCTAAATCGTTATCGTAGAAACCAAATGGGGTTTCTCCTGGGAAAAATGATGAGGATCCGGGCCAGATTGGGGTATTGGGCATGCTGTTTGTTTATAAATATTAAAAGAAGTTAGAAACCCTTAAATTAAGCATTGATTCCATTTATTTGAGAAATAGAAGCTTTTAACACATTATCAAATTTGCTTATGTTAGTAAAACTTACATTATCAATACTAGCTATATCCCCTGTGGTAGCAGGAGTATATGTTACTTTAAGTTGCATAACATCTGCTCCTGTAGAAAATTCAAATCCTGCTCTTGATGCTGCAATTAAAAATCCAGTATCAGTATCATCATAATCATACCCATCTACAAATGCTATTATAAGTCTATTATTATCCTGTATATCATCTACGGCGTCACTATTTAAGGTGTATAAAGCAGAATTTCCACTAGCAGGCCATGATGTAATTTTAGTAGCATAAGGAACTGCATAATTTATACTTGTATAGTATTCACTAGAGGCTAATGTAGATGTACCATTACTAAAAGCACTAGAACTTAGTATGTAAACCCCATCATCAAAGTCAGCTCCTGATGAAGTTATAGCTAATTCAACATCAGTAACTGTAGCTCCTGCTGGTAGACTTGATAGATCAAAGTGAGCATAGGTTCTGTTAAAAGACCAGATTGAACCTCCTCTTCCATCAGAGACTTTATTGTAAAGTATTGCATTAGAATCATCTGAAGTAGGATTATTAGTAGTAGATGTAACGAAGGAGCTATTTTCTCTTACATTATCATAAGTAGTACCTCTTCCACTTGCCCCAGAAGCTTTTATAGTTCCTCTTCCGCCTGTATTTACTATTAATGTTGCCATTTAGGTAAAAAATAAGATTTGTGATTAAAATAACTATTTTTAGGAGGGTTAATTTTAAATTCTTGATATTCTACATTATCTATACGATAAGCATTAGCTGCTTTTTCCCTACTATTCCACCATGTCGCTACTCCTCCTTTTTTTACTAATTGAGGTAATGAAGAACTAAAATACATTAAGTTAGGATCATTATAAGTATCAAAAAATAAGCCATCAAATTGTCCTAATTTACTTATATTTTGATACCAATCCCCTTCTACAATAGTTACATTAGGTTTATCTTTAGCCCATTCTTTAGCTTTTTTTATTACATCAGGATGACATTCACATATTGTGTGGGATCTTATATTACGTTGTTGTATATAAGTAGCTGAAATACCCATACCGAATCCTATTTCTAAAATATCTCCGCCTTTAGAACAAGCATAAGCTGCTGAGGCTGACATTAAATTATCCTCCCAGTCCATCATAACTTCAAACTTTGAATTGTTGTCAAAGTAAATTTCATTATTAGTAAAAGTTAGGGGAACCTCTTTAAATTCCATCTTATACTAATGTAATCCAATCTGGAGATGGGTTAAAATATGCATTGTCATCATCTAAAACATGTCCCATTATTCTAACAGCAGTTCCTGAAGTAGTAGGACGAGTAACTGTTAAGGTTCCACCTGTTCCTGAAAGGTATATAGGAGCCCCTACATTCCCTGAGAAGTCAACACCTGTTTGGATCACTCCTCTAAAGCACAAACCATCAGTAGATATATTTGTTCCTGCAGCTACAGCACATAAAGAACTAGTAGCTCCATTTGTATTAGAACCTAACTGCCATGTTTCAGATGTAGTATTAAGATAATAAAGTTGTCCTGCAGTTGACGCAGCAGCGGGAAATTTAATAATATCTCCCACAGCTCCATTTGCACTTATTGTATTTGGAAAAATAGTACCTTTTACTAAAGTAAATGTAGTTCCATTTATATCTCCACTAGATCCTGTAGTTATTAAACTACCTGTAACTCTAAGGGTAGATCCATCAAATGATAAATTTGATTCTACAGTACCATTAGGAGCAGTACTATTAAGGGTTATTACTCCATTATCTGTATTACCTGTTAAAGATAATAGACCTGAAGTACCTGATGAACCACTAGTGCCGGATGAACCTGAGGTGCCTGAGGTACCTGATGAACCACTAGTACCGGATGAACCTGAAGTACCTGAAGT
>Ga0222718_10002070_pt1 | contig 18371 bp, 23 predicted proteins | sample C33_27DmetaG_FD_165045 | JGI IMG/M metagenome (GOLD analysis project Ga0222718, IMG submission 165045) | Estuarine water microbial communities from San Francisco Bay, California, United States - C33_27D | ecosystem: Environmental > Aquatic > Marine > Unclassified | place: USA: California... | reverse complement strand
GGCAAGCGCGGATGTGTCACTAGGTCAGGCTTCAGGGTCAAGGGTCTCGTCATGGCTCGTGCAGCTCGAGGCTGACGGCTCATGGTCAGGTAGCTGCCAGCCGAAAGGCGCGGCCTCAGACACCGCGAACACGCTGATCAATCTCGGGTGGAAAGACATGGAGACCTCCGCAGTCGCGACGACCGCGCCCACCGGAGACAGCCTCATGCTGATCGACTCGTCTGGCATTGACGTGGTGTTGAGCTTTACAAGGTCGGCAGGCAACATGACGTACACCGCGATCCCGCTGGTTGGATAATGCTTGCAGGTATGTCTTTCTAATGGAGCTACTACTCCCCATCGTGACGCTCGGCGGCTTACTCACCATCGCGAAGGTGATGCACTCCAGGCCGTTGGTCTTGGTGCTTGAAGACCCTAAGCCAAGCCTTGTGGGCACCCCAGATACGGCTAAACCAGAATACTGCGAGGAGTGCAGGCACTGGAAAAGCGAAAACGGGTCATCCGGTATGTGTCACTTCATGCCTCAGCCACATAGGACACACCAGCACCACCATTGCGCACAGGGAGACTTGAAAGATGGTTAGGGTCATTATCAAAACAGCGAAGGCCGCGGCCCTCGCGGCAGTAGCAATCAAGGTCGCGAGCGCGAGTGCTCGTGCTGTAGACAAAGCCTGGGATAGGGTGACCCGCCGATGATGGCAGGCGCGCTCCCTCTGGTAGGCTGGACCCTCTTCACAGGTGTCTGCGCCATCCCAATGTTCAAGGGCACGCGTATGCTGGCTGAGTGGCTCGAGGAACGGCCAGACGGCAGCATCAGCAAGGGCAAGAGCAGCAACCTACTCCCACTCACCGCAAGCGCACTTGCCTTCGGCGCACTTGCCTACGGTTTTGGCTTCGGCGGCATTGCGGGTGTTGCGGGTGGCGCTACGACAGGGGCTACAGCGCAGGCGTTCGGCGCACCCAGCACGCCCACAGTGGATGTCACGGTGTTTGCCGCAACTGGCGACAGCCTCTTCTGGCTTGGCTCTGCGTTTAGTGCTGACCCCGGTGACACGCACGACAGCACACAGCTGCAGATTGACACGATTGGAACGAGTGACTGGACTTCCCCGGTCTACACCGACAGCGTGACCACGGCACTTGAGCGCGACACGGTGCCGCCCCTGACAGTCAAGGCACAACTAGACTCTGGCGCAGTCGCGAAGGCCCGTATCCGGTACTACGGTCGCGAAGGCGGCTGGTCCGCGTGGTCCGATAGCGTCCAGTTCACGATGGCCTCGGGCATAACACCAAACACGCCGACCGTAGATGTGGTGATATTCGCCGCGACAGCCGACAGCTTGTACTGGCTCGGGACTCCGTATGTCGGCGGTGGCTCACATGACTCGACCCAGGTACAGATCGACAGCCTGAACGGTGACTGGACAAGTCCTGCGTTTACGGACTCTACATCTAGTGCGCTTGAGCGTGACACGCTCCCGGCGTACACCGGCATAGCGTTAGCGGCAGGCGACACCGCCAAGGCGCGTATCCGGTACAAAGGTGACGGCGTATGGTCCGCCTGGTCCGACTCGGCCACGTTCAGCATGAGGGAAACGCTTGAGACGTTCGGCTCGCCGTACATTGATGTGGACTTCGAGGGCTACGAGACAATCGCGCAGATGGACACGACCACGTCGGTCTGGAACGTCGCCGAGATTGTCAACGGAGGGACCGCACCAGATCCCGCGATTATCGACACAACGCGCGGCTACAACGGACGCAGGCACTCACTCAGATATGCTTTCGCCCGTACAGACTCCTCCGCAGCTGTCAGCATCACAAGGGTCTTGGCGAACTTTGCAGCAGACCAGACAGATGTGTGGATCGAAATCCCGGTAAGGTATTCCACCGACTTCACAACGGACTGTGGGGCCGCTGAGTGCAGTCCCGGCGACCATAAGCTCATATTCGGTCTAACCGCGAGAGGCGACACATATCGGTGGCAGTACAAAGTCGGAGCCGTTTCCCAAGCCAACCCACAGCTAGGTGGTCGGGCAGCTGGGATCAACTTCGCGGGCGGTACAGGCTTCCCGCTTAACGATGAGATCAACCTTGGATCTCTGGCAAACTCGATATGGCAAAGTGGCGAGTGGCACATACTGCGGGTGCACTGGAAGCACTCGGTGCCCGCGAACACAGGCCAGAACGGCGTCCAGGAGTACTGGCTGAACAGCGATAGCCTTTATGCTGAAACGGGGATAACCAACGCGACGGACACACTGGGCGGCGACGGACCTCAAGACTACATCCGCTCGATTGCGTTAGGCAAAACCCAGAACGACGGACCAACAACCTACAATGATGGCGTCGCGATGTACTTATGGTGGGGCTACGTGAAAGTGTACACATCGGACCCCGGATGGTGACCTAGATGCCTTCGTTAGTTGGTAGTATCGCGCAGAGCCAGGCTAACACTGTCTCGCACACACTCGCTGCGGGCAGCGGTAACCGCATCGTGTTCGGCCTGTACGGCTCAGAGACTGCGATCGACACCACTCCGACAGGGGTGACCTACGGTGGGCAAACGATGACCCTGCTGGGCTCGCACGAGAACACAGGGTACGCAACCTCAGCCTACGTTTTTTACATCCTTGAAGCCGACCTGCCCGCCAACGGCGCGAACACGTTCGACGCAAGCAGCATTACGGGCTCCACGAATGACGCCAGCACCGTACTCTGCTTTGACGGCCTCGCACAGACCACAGAATCCGACTTGCTCGTTGGTGACGGAGGCGCAGGATCAAACGCCACAAAGGGCGGGGACATTACGGTCGCGACGACGAATGATCTAGTGCTTCTCTTGGGGCACAGTCGTAACGGGGAGGTGTTTAGCTCCTCCACGCTGGATGTAGCCGCGTTTTATGACATCGGCGCTAGCGATGCCATGCAGATGTACGCTTACGACCTGAACGAGGCTGCTGGTGAGTTCACCGCGACAGTCACAAGCACCACCACCTTAGCGAACCCAGCAATCATTATCTCCACTTGGGCACAGCTAGCAGCAGCAGGAAAAGGCCCCTTAATTAACGCGGGGCTCATCAACAACGGTTTGCTTAACTCAGGATTGACATAAGAAAATGATGGATCTCGGAACGGTAGCAGAGGACTCAACCGTTGTAATGGTGTTCACGACCAACGCGGCCTCGGGCGCGGAAGAGAACTACAGCGTGATCCCAGTCCAAGCTGACTGCGTGATCTATAAGGCTGGTGTTGCCATGACGCTGGACGCTTCCACGATCACGATCACGAACCTTGCGACAGGTGTCTACAAGGCCTCGGTCGACCTCAGCAACGACGCTGACTTCACGACAGGCGCTCATTACGTCCTGGTCGTGGATGACGGGACCTCTACCATCGACTCGGTATCAGTCTCCGGTGTCGTGGGTTACTGGTACATTGAAAGTGCGGCCCAGCAGGCGGCTCGCACGTTCAACGAAGCCATGTTCATCACGGATACGGTAAGCACCACCACCAGCAATTCCACGACCGTGGTAAACCTGACCGACTTCCTTGACGCGCAGGCCCCAGACAACAGCAACGCGGGCGAACTGTGGCTGTGGCAGGACAGTACGGGAGAGCTCGAGTATTTCCGCGTACAGTCCATGACAAGCCTTGTCGCTACTGTAGAGGCGTGGCCCGCTGGAGGTGCCCTGAGCGCGGCTGTAGCAGCCTCAGACAAGCTCTGGCGCGTCGGCTATGTGGATGTGAACGCGGTTGCGGTTTCCGGTGACATTGCGGCAGCGGACAACTGGGAAGAGTTCGCCACATCAATCGTCACGGGTACCGCAGGTGCCACAAGCCTAGCCACGACAACGTGCTCGTCGGACCTGACTGCCTACGCCGACGATGAGCTGATCGGTCGGACCATCATCTTTACCAGCGGAACCGCCGCAGGCCAGGCGGCTAGGGTCTACGATTATGCAAACACGAACGGGGTGATTTCATTCACCACCATAACGACGGCACCATTGCAGAATGACACCTTCGTGATTGTGTAACGATGCTCGGTTCAGCCTTTTGCTACAGAGGGATCGACCTCTCTACCGATGTACCCGCTGGGGTAGTGGATATACAGAACATTGGTGGAATTGGTTCGTGGTTTTCATCCAACTATCCCAGCGGTATAGGGCAGTCTGTAACATTCGGGCCAAATCCTTCCGAAGTCACTGGATATAACTGCCGATTCAGGGATAGCTTTGCTGGTTATCCGGGCTTGGTTCGCTGTGCAGCCTATGCCGACAGTGGCGACGGGACTCCAACAGGCCCCACTCTAGCGGTTAGTGACTACTACGCGAAAGACAGCGCGAATTCGTCTTACACGCAATATTACTTCCCGCTTTCCGGTTGGACTCCAAGCGCATCCACGTCTTACGTTTTTTTGCTGGAGTTTTTTGAGTATCTCGGTGGTCGTACCGGCTTCGGTCTGCGGGTCACTATTGCAGGTGGTGACCCCTACGCCGGGGGAAATGCAAGTTATTCCGCAAGGTCTAACGCAACAGAAATTGAAGTAGTAGGTGGCATCGCCCAACCCACCATAGATCTTGACTTCACCGTCTACTCAGTAAGCGGCAGCACCACAGCGCCCGATGATGACAGTATCCGGTTCCGTGACGCAATGAATAGACGCCGATACGGCGGGCTGTTCAGATAACATTTTCTCGTATTCAATAGGGCTTTAGCATGGCAGATACCACTACCACAAATCTCTCGCTCACCAAGCCAGAGGTAGGCGCGTCTAGCGGGAGCTGGGGCACTAAGCTCAACACAGACCTGGACACGATCGACGCGATCTTCGGGACAGGTGGCACCAACGTCACGATGGCAGGCGTGACTGTAGACACGCTTACATCAGTGGGCGATGTCACGGTCACTCAAGGTATCTCCCTCGGTGCCGTGTCGTACCTCGGGGACACGGCAAACACGAACATGACGCGCGGGTGGACGATCAACCAAGGTGGCGCGGACGACGAAATCCTCACGCTCAAGTCGAGTGACGTGGGTCACGGGCTCACTAGCGCAACGGAGACTGACACATACGCCACGTTCCTGAAAAACTCAGGGCTCACGGGCGGCTTGGTGATCCAGTCGTTTGCCGAAGACGCAGCAGATAGCAACCCGTTCAGGGTTGATTCCTACGGAGGAACCGCAGACACTACGAAGTCAGCGTCTGGCCGCTCCTTGGCTGAGGTGTATGTAGCAGAACACGACGGCGCGAACACGGTTACGAACATCACAGCCGACGGCAACGTGTTTGGCGTCAGGGCGCGGGTTGGTGGAGGGGACGTGTCCCGCTGGATCGTAGATGAGGATGGAGACACCTGGCAGGCGGGCGGCGCGACCTTCGGTGGTGACATCACGGTTGTTGGTGGAACACTGCCTGACGGCGACATCTGGCAGTCCGTGGGCACGGGCACGTTGCGAGTATCTGGTGGCTCGTCTGCTGGTCTTGGGGCCGTGCTGGCACTCTACGGGGAGAGCGACGCAACAAAGGCAGATGATATTGAGTTTCGCACAGACACCACAGCCCACACTAGATACGATGCGTCCGCTACACGTTGGACTTTTGACGATGATGTTGTGGTTGGTGGTGACGTTGGCTTCTACAACACCGCGCCAGTGGCAAAACAGACAGGTGTGGCGGTAACCGCGGCAGGTATCCACGCAGCCCTCGTGAACCTTGGACTCATTACATGACCATGAGCAACCCAAAGAAGACAGGCGAGCCGGTTCGTCTCGACCTAACCGCAGAGCAGGCGGAGATCTTGCGCCGCTACTTCGCACAGAAGGCGAAAGCCGAGCAGGAGTTGACGCAGGCGCTCGCACTCGTGGGCGTGAAGGGTACGCTCACGGGCGGCAACTTGGACGGCGAAAAGCCACAACTCACCTACGAGTAACAGATGCCGACACTGATACCGCTCCAGATTCCACCCGGCGCATGGCGCAATGGTACTGAGTACCAGAGCAAGGGCCGGTGGCATGACATGAACCTCGTGCGCTGGCGCAATGGCGCGATGTTCCCGGTGGGTGGCTGGACCCGGTATCAGACAGACACGTTTACAGGTATCGCGAGAGGGTGTATCGCGTGGGCTGATAATTCCGCTAACCGTTGGGCCGCGTGGGGCACCGCGGACTATGCCTACGCGATGGATGACGACGGTGGGATCACTGACATCACGCCCGCTGGCCTGACCACCGGCTCGGTAGACGCGAGCACGGCAGGCGGCTACGGCGCTTTGCTGTACGGAGATGGCACCTATGGAACGCCCCGGCCTGACACCGGCTCAATCACACTAGCTACGAGCTGGAGCTGGGACACGTTCGGCCAAATACCCGTTACCTGTGGTGATAGTGACGGCAGGCTGTGGGAATGGGATCTCAACACGGCGAACAACCTGACCGCGATCACCAACGCGCCCACGATGTGTGATGGCCTTGTGGTGACGCAGGAGCGCATCATCTTCGCGCTAGGTGCAGGTGCCGACCCCCGGCGCATCGAATGGTGCGACCGCGAGGCTCGGACATCCTGGACCCCGAGCGCGACCAACCAGGCTGGCGGCTTTGATCTCAAGACCGACGGTGAGATCATGCTTGGCATCAAGGCCCGGTCGGAGACATTGATCCTCACAAGCGTTGACGCATGGCAGGCTCAGTATGTCGGATATCCTGACGTGTACAGCTTCTCCAGGGTGGGGAGTGGTTGCGGTGCGCCGGGTCGTAGGGTCGCGATCAAGGTAGATGGTAAGGTGCTCTGGCTCGGACATAACGGGTTCTTCAGCTACGAGGCGGGCTATGTCCGACGCCTGCCTTGCGATGTCTGGGATTTCTTCCAAGAGGACCTCTCGACGCTCCAGGCGAGCAAGGTCTATGGCTGGCTCAACCACCAGCACGATGAGGTATGGTGGTGCTACCCAAGCGACAGCAGCAATGAGTGCGACTCCTACATCGCCTTTAATTATGTGGAGGGCACATGGTCGTTCGGCCATATGCCGGTGAGTAGCATGATCCAACAGGGCGTGTTCAGCACCCCGCTCGGCCTGCACACCGATACCAAGGTGTACCAGCACGAGAACGGGTACGAGCATGGCTCTGAGACTCCGTTCTGCGAGTCGGGTCCATTCGAGATCGCGGTAGGAGACAGGAGGGCCCATGCTGTTCGGCTCATCCCAGACGAGTCCACGCTCGGTGACGTTACCGCGACCTTTAAGACGCGGGAGTACCCTACCGCCACTGAGACGAGCCACGGGCCTTACACGCTGACTGAGCCCACGAGCGTACGCTTTAGTGGACGCCAGTTAGTGTTGCGGGTAGACCCAAGTGGGTCGAGTGACTGGCGCTGGGGTGTACCACGACTTGAGCTTGCGAGGGGTGGCCGCAGATGAGACTACCCACGCCGCCACGGTTCGAGAAGATCAAGGACTTGCAGCAGCACTTCCTGTGGATACAGCAAGAGCTCGAGCGAGCGGACGCCTTGAACCTGAAATTGTCGCAAGCACCCCAGGGTGGAGACATCAAGACGAGCCGCATCGCGTTGACGGCGGACGCCGAGCTTGCGCCTGGGATCTCGTTCGTAGAAGTGGACACGACGGGCAGTAGTGTCACTGTGACCCTTCCTAGCTTTGTTAATGCTTACCGGATGGTCACGATTTGCAATTGCGGCACCGGGACACTCACAATCGACGGCAACTCTACAAACATTGTGGGGTCCCCCACGCTTGTGGGCCTGGCTCAGTATGACGCGGTTCGGCTTTGGCCTGGTGCCACGGAGTGGTTGCTAGGATGAGTTACTACGGTACCAAGGAGTTCTCGCTATGATGGACGAGATGTGGGAATCAAAGGCCAAGCACTTAGAGGCAGCACTAGAGAAAGGTTGGAGTATTGATGATGTCAAGGCAGAGGTTGACGCAGGCAGAGCCCAGTTCTGGCCTCTACCTAACAGCGCGGTGGTCACTCAGGTACTCGAACAGCCACAACGCCTCGTGCTCCGTGTCTGGCTCGCAGGGGGAGACATGGACGAGCTTCGGTTCGCGTTGTCAGGACACGCAGTCGACTACGCAAGAGAGCGTGGATGCTCTGTGATTGAGGTAGATGGGCGCAAGGGCTGGGCTAGGGTGTTAGACGGATTTACAGAGACTCGCAGAGTTTTGGAGATGGCAGTATGAGCAGCGGTGGCATGAGTCAGCAGACCAAGCAAGAGGTCGATCCAGATGTCAAAGATCGGCAGATGCAGTTGTACAGCGATACGCAGAATTATCTACAGAGCACTGGATATCAGCCGTACGCTCAGCCTCACAGCTATGGCATGGACCCGATGTCACAGCAGGCCAACAACTACCTGAGCCAGCAGATCATGGGTCAGGGGTATCAGTTCCAGCAGCCGCAGATGGGTGCGCCGTACCAGGGGGCTCAGTTCCAGTCCAACGCTCCGAACACTTGGACCTCCGATGGCACACGGAACGTAGCCCAAGGTGACCCCGGCATCACGGCACCACGCACCTCGACGGCGCGACCCGGCGCGGATAAATACGGGTACTATTCGCAGCCCCAGTCCGAGATGGCTAAGGCGCAGTACGAGGGTGCGTACGGCGGCGGGGATTACAACCCCACCTACCTGCCCAGCAACCCATATCAGCCAATGGGCGGTGGCGGCGGTTTAGGTTTAGGCTTAGGTGTGGGTGGTGGTGTAGGCTCAGCCGAGAACCAGCAGGCGGCAGAGGCAGCGCAGCGTGGGATGTTCTATACCCCACAGCAGGTGCAGGCGGCGCAGGCAGGCTACCAGCAGGTTGGCCCGTATTCGGCAGACACGACTGCGAACGTCAACGCCCAGAACGTGACAGCGCAGACTGGTGCGCAGGGGATGCAGGACTACCAGAACGCATACCAAAACCAAGTCATTGACCAAGGCGTTAATGACATCCTACGGGCAAGCCAGATCCAGGACCAGTACCGCAACCAGAGCGTAGACGCGGGTGTGTACGGCGGCGACCGGCAAGGCGTCAGGGAAGCCGAGTCTGACCGGGCTACCGGCGAGAATATCAGCCGCTTCGTGAACCAGGCTCGCAGTCAGGGCTTCAACACGGCGGCAGGGCTGGCGCAGCAGGACGCGGCGAGGGGACTCCAGGCCCAGGGCATGAACCAGGGCGCTGGGATGCAGGCCCAGCTCGCGAACCAGGGTGCACTCAACCAAGGTAGTCAGTTTAACGCGGGACTAGGGATGCAGGGCGCTCTGGCGAACCAGCGGTCCTACAACCAGGCGCAGCAGTTCAATACAGGACTAGGACTACAGGGCCAGATGGCGAACCAGAGCGCGGGCCTCGCAGGCGCAGGCCAGCGACTGAACGCGGCGAACAGCCTATCGGGAATCGGGACGCAGCAGCTCCAGAACGTGCTGGGCGGCGCAAGCGCGATGAACCAGATGGGTCTGCAGAACACAATGCTCGGTCAGGACATGGTTAACCGTGACATGGAGATGTACAACCTGTCGCAAAACGCGGGACTGCGCGACATAGGGACGCTCCAGAGTGTGTTGCAGGGTATGCCCGTGGGAATGAACAGCACCCAGACTAGTAGTGGCGGCTCCTTGCTGAGTGGCCTAATGGGCCTACTTGGTACCGGCGCAGGCGCTTACATGGAATACAGGTAATAACAATGGACCCGATGACCGCGATGGCGGTGGCGATGGCCGCGAAGCAGGCGACGGAAAGCATGAAGCCCAAGCCTATGTCACCACCACAAGAACGACTTGCACCTACATACGGCCAGCCTATGCAGGGGCCAGCCGCGAACTACGACCCAATGCTGGTGCCAGGCGCAGGTGTCACAGCTCCCGCACCGTACATGGGCCAGCAGCCGCCGATGGATTTCGGCCAGATGGCGCAGGTGACCGCGGACAGCGGATTCCAGTATATGCCACCAGCAAGTTCGCTTGATCGGTTACGCGACACGTCACGATCCGGGCGTAGTCGAATAGACGGCTTACTAGGTGGGATAGCAGCGATGGGGCAGATGGGGCAGATGGGGCAAGCGCAGCAACCCATGCCCGCGCCGCCACCTATGGCACCGATGCAGGGTGAGCAGGTGCACGGCCCAGCATACGATTACTTGAAAGCAATGAGACAGCAGACCGGCCTACTAGGAGGGTTTTAGCATGAACCCACAGATGTTGATGCAGTTACTGATGAACGGCCAGCGTGGCGGCGGGGCAGGGGCACCGGCACCGAGCTCCCCCCCGCCGTACAAGCCTCTACAGTTCGGGCGCAGGGCGCAGCAGTCTGCTCAGGCTGGGCTTGCCAATATGCCGCAGGTTTCGCCACAGGCTGCGCCTATGCAGATGATGGGTCGCACCCCACAGGCTCCGCGCACCATTGACCCACAGCTCACTGGTAAGACTGGGCTCAGTGGTCTTCTGATGGGTACCGGGCTTGGTATGATGGCGCAGTCCGACACACCAGGCCAGAGCTTCCTCGGCAACCTGGGCCGCTCGCTGCCAATGGGTATGCAGATGCGCGACCAAGCGCGGCAGGACACTGCGCTGTCTGATGTCTTGCGCGGCGCACCCGGCAGTATGCAGCAGTTGATGAAGATGGCACCCCAGATGGCGATGAGCCTACGGCCAGAGCAAGGTGACCAGACCATTATGAGTGGTCCTAATGGTGCCATATATGCTATCGACGAGTCAGGGACTCCCAAGATGCTTGTGGCTGGAGAGGATGGCGACGAGTCAGACTACGAACTCTGGCTAAAGCACAACCCAGGCGGTTCTTTTGAAGAATATTACGAGTGGAGGCAAGGCGCATCCAGGTCACCGCCCACGCGCCCGTTCACGTTCATAGGCCCAGATGGGGAAGAAAAGTACGGCCTAATGAACCCAGAAACGAACACCATTGAAGCAGTGAATGGCGGGGTACCTGTGCCAAGCCGTGGTGGCGGAAGTAACACAGAAAGTAGTAAAAAGGCACGGGCGTTCCTTCGGATGATTCCCGCCTCGTTGGCGTATATAGACGAGTACCAAGGAGCGCCCAGTAGGGGTGAAGAGGCCGCGACTGCCAGAGGGCTTCGGGAGTTCACTGACGATGACCAGCAGATTCTCAGCATCCACAGCGGGCTGCTCGCGGAGGCTTTTCTGCGCATGACGACCGGCGCTGCATACAACGCGCAAGAGTTCGAGAACGCTCAATCATTCTTTTCACCACGGGCTGGTGACAGGGCAGAGACGCTTCAGGTGAAATCCGAAAATAGGCGCAAGCTACTCGAGATGCTCCAAGAACTCGCAGGGGGCGCTGTGGAAGGCTCAGGGGCCCCAGGCTACAACGTATTGACGGACCCAAATAGATGAACCAAGACGACTACACGCCACTAGAATGGCTCCGGCTCTACAACGATGGGCTCCGTGATGGCGCGGACCCTGCTGAGATGCAGGCGAGGCTTACGCGGGTTCACCCGCAAGGCATGACCCTCGAGCAGATCAGAATGGCAGTGCAGGCGGAAGGGCCATCCATCAGCCCCGCGATGCAAAGACTAGCGAATGACGATGGCTCGGGTCTTGGTGATTTTGGTAGGATGGCGGCACAGGGTGGCACATTCGGCTTCGCTGATGAGTTGGCGGGAGTTGGGGCGCAGCTCATCCCTGGTGGGCGTGACTACCACGAGGCTCGTGACGCTTCACGGCAGCGTGTGAGCGATCTGAGGGAAACCTCGCCGGGAGCGTCAGCAATGGCGGAGGCTGCTGGTGGTATGCCCTTGCCTGCCGGGGGAGCGTCCCGAGTCGCGGGCAGGATCGCGCCAGCGGGCTCGTCTCTGGTGGGTAAGATCATGTCCGGCATGGTTGGTGGTGCGCTGTCCGGCGGTGGCGCAGGTGCTGCGTATGGTCTTGGAGACACGAATGGTACACTACTCGAACGCCTAGCTGCTGCCAAAGAGCAGGGTGCGGTTGGCGCTGGCGTGGGCGTAATGGCCGGCGGGCTGTTCCCTGCCCTGGGTGGTGGTTTGGGTGCCACAGGCAGGGGCATGGCCGAGGCGCTCACTCCAACCACATCAGCCGGTCCACTCGCTCGCCGTAGGCTTGGCATGAAGGCGGCAGAGGCGCAGATAGATCCCGCTGCCGCGACAGTCCGGATGGGCGAGCTTGGTCCTGACGCCATTGTCGCTGACCTGGACCCTGTGCTGGCTCGTGAAGCAAAGACCTCGCGGAACATTGCGGCCAGTCTGGACCGCGCCGGCGGCCCAGTTGAGATGTTGGAGCACAGGGCAGCCCAGCGGGGTGAGCGCATGGCCGCGCAAATGCGCGAAGTCTCTGGAATCTCTGAGGATATGCCGCATGGAGAGGCCGCTTCAAGGGCGGCGATCCAGAAGGTGAGGGAAGATCATTACGTTCCGTTAGAGGGAGCGTTTCCTGTTGTTGACGGTCCAAACGTGAGGGAGGCCCTCAAGATCCCAGGCGTATCGCGTACACGGGCCAGCATCCGCTCCTCTGACCCCAGACGTGAGCGGCCACCAGTAGCACCAGGTGCCATCCAGGAGCCGCCTTCGTTCACCGAGCTTCAGGACATCCTGAAGTCGTTAGATGACGATGTGACGGCAGCAGTAACTGCTGGTAGGCCGAACGCTTCAGTGGCCGCACGGGAAGTGCGCGACACCCTGCGGGACGCGATGGAGCTAGATGTCCCCGGCTTCGCTGAGGCGCAACGCGAGTATATGCTCGCGAGCAAGAAACTGGAATCGTATGCGGAGGGCTTTCGCCTATGGAAGGCCCCATCGCGAACGATACTAGAATACATGGACGCACTCCCAAGCGACGATGCCAGGGACGCGTTCAGAGTTGGGATGCTCCAACACTGGGAGGAAAGCCTGCTGAATCGTGAAGGCGGCCCAGCAATAGTTACTGACATCCTGCGCGGTGGACCTGAGATGCGGGAGAAGATCGGGTTGATGTTTGGCGGCGTATCTTCCGACTCCTATAGAGAGTTCACGCGGCGCATGGGTGTTGAGAATGTGTTCCAAAACACAGAAAGAGCTATCGGGAGCCGCACGGCCTACAGTACAGCACAGCAGAGTGGCGATGTACTGAGTGCAGAGGGGCCACCAACCCGCGCCAAGCTCCTCAACCGTGTACTGGAAGCGATCTTCTCATCTGGAGATGCGCAAGTGGCACAGGCAGAGATGGTGGGTGAAACCTTGTTCGGCCCAGACCTTGACCGCCTACTATCAACGATGCAGCGCAACTCCATGACCAGCGCACGAGTGGGGCCGCAACCAATGTTCTCAGCCGCGCCTGGCGGTGCGCTTGGCTCCGTTGCAGCGGCGAACTGGAAACGATAGACCGATGACATATATCTCCGGCAGGGACTTCTATCTTGAGGTAGCGAAAGGCAATGTGCCAGGGCACAGCCTCGTGCATAAGTTCGGTCGCAACAATGCGGTCGGAACAAGTTTTGTTCCGGTCGCGCTCGGTGGGGTTTACCAGACCCCGCAGGCGGCGTCCGCTACCACGCTCCGTATCAAGTCTGGAGGGGACGCGGCAGACACAGCAGCCGGGAGCGGTGCCCGTGAGATCACCCTGGTCGGAATTGATGAAACCGGAGCAGAGGTCACGGAAGCAGTCGCGACCGCAGGGGCCTCAGCGTCATCCGCGACGACCGCCACATTCATGCGGCTGCACCGCGCATATGTGAGTGCGTCCGGTACCTACGCGACCTCGAGCGCCGGGTCACACACCGCTGACATTGTGATTGAGAACGGTGCCGGTGGCACGGACTGGGCGACCATCTCTACGGGTAGTGGCAGTTTCCCGCTCTCGCAGTCAGAAATCGGGGCATACACGATCCCTGACGGCTATAGCGGCTACCTCCTGGGCAGCCACGGGTTCACTGACAGCACCAAGACCACGAGTCTGATCTTTTTCCAGAGGGGCACAATCCTGGACAGCGCAGCGCCTTACAGCGCGATGCGCGTTGTCTTTGAGGAGCTCGCGAAGGGTGGTGAGTTCCTTGTTGAGATCAAGTCGCCGATCAAGTTCACGGGTCCGTGCGATGTCGGGTATCTAGCGAAAGTGAACAGTACGACTGCTCAGGTGGACATTGACTTTGAACTCTTACTCGTGGCTGATTAAAGCACATGACAGATAGCCCGCCAGTTGTGATCAATGGCACGTTCACCAAGTGGAGCCTCGGTATCTTCGCCAGTCTGATCCTTGCCGCTGTCGCGTGGTCAGTTGCCACAATGCAGGAGCACGATCAGCGGCTCGTCAGGTTGATGGAGTTTCGTGCCGCTACAGAAGCGAACAGGTTCACCCCAGCGGACGGTGTGGAGATGATGCGCGAGCTAAGAGCGTACCACGACCAGAGGACGCCATCGCCAGAGATCCTGCTCCGAGTTCAGAGCATAAATAGCAGGCTCGACGCGATTGAAGCTCGCATCTTAGGACACACACACGAGCAGCCACAATGAATACCTGGCGCGAAGAAGATGAAGTCATCCACGAGAAGGCTATCGAGCGGAAGCTGAAGGCGACACAACGTCTGATCGGCTCAAGCCTGCTTGGTATCGTGGGGCTGGTGATGATGGTGCGCGGCGAAAACGTGTGGATCGGACTTGCTGCCGCTGGCCTCGGCTGGGGGCTGCTCACCGTTTCCGACCTAAAGGAGCTGAGGAATTGAGACACGAAGAGTGGAGAGGCATCGCGAACTTTGCGAGGGATGAGTTTGACGAGCCAGAGAAAATGGAGCTCGGGCTCGTGACTGTGCTTGATAAGATCCGCGAAGCGGTTGGCAGTCCGATGATCGTCACGTCAAGCTACAGGCATGGGGATCCCCGTGCCCACGGTCAGGGCATGGCGGTGGATGTGTCCGACAACGCGAACGGCGAGGATGTCTCGTCTAGCTGGCGCTTCGCTGTACTCAGTGCAGCGCTCGAGCAGGGGATCCGCCGGATTGGTATCTACGATCGGCACGTCCACCTCGACGTTTGGCCCGATGGCCCACAGGACGTCATCTGGTGGGCAAAATCACGCTAAAGGAGTTTGACATGAAGTACTGCAACACCTGCAACACGCCATTGCGAGTCGGCCAGGACAGCTGCCCTCGCCATCCTGTGGCTGAGAAGCCTGCCGTCACCAAGAGTGTCCCGAAAGCGAAAACGGTCCGCACGGGCTGGGTGAAGAAGAGTTGATCAAGGTCACGCCGGGGGGAGGGCGTCATGCCTGACCCCGTTATCGACGAAAAGGCGGCGCTACCGAGGGTCACTGTAGGCTTTTTCCTGGTTGTGCTCGGCATGGTTGTTGTCGGTACGCAGTTCGCCACGGAAATGTCGTCAGTTTCGAGACGTCAACGCATCTATATAGAGCGGCGCGATGTCCAGCACGAGCAAGTGCTAGAGCAGTTAGCTGAACTGCATGAGCGGCTCGATGGGCTCTGCCAAGAGCTAGCGGCCTCGCAGAATAAAGTCGTGTGCTGATGCTCGGCCCATATATCGTGCGAAAGCGTTGGTTTACGCCGCCAGTGAAAGGGTTCACTGGTATCGCGCTCTATCCGTTTGTTTTTCTCCGCAGGGGTTACTCCGCAACCATCATGCGCCATGAGCTGATCCATGTCTGGCAGGTGCGCAAGGTTGGTTGGCTGCGTTTCTACCTGACCTACCTACTTGACGCGTGCAAGTACGAATATCGCGCGATCCCCGCGGAGGTAGAGGCTTACGCCAACCAACACGATCCCGCGTATCTCCCAGCGGAACTAGAGAAACTTGTTCGCGCTGACCCTGACGCTCGCGGATCACTGACTTAAACTGGATATAAACTGATGAACATCCTATCAAAGATCTCGGATCTACTCGGCGGCGCGTTTGGCTTGGTAGACGATCTACACACCTCGGACGAAGAGAAGCTGGCGTTGAAAGCACAGCTGCTCACGATCCAGACTGGCGTTGTGTCCGAGGTCATCCAGGCGCAGTCGAAGATGGCGGAGATGCAGGGCAACATCATCACCGCCGAGGCGAAGAGCCAGCACGTGCTGACCTCAACCTGGCGGCCTGTGACAATGCTCACCTTTCTCGTTTTGATCGTGTTGGCGCAGCTCGGGATCACGGACCCTGTGCCGATGGAAATGTGGCCGCTATTGAAATTGGGCTTAGGCGGCTACATTCTGGGGAGAAGTTTCGAAAAAACTGTACCGAGCGTATTGGGCAGCCTAAAAACACGGGAGCAAACGTAAATGTGTGAGCGTTGTGGAACTGATCTAGAGTCGGCGCGTTTCTGCTGGTTTTGCTCGAGGGACAGCGAAAAGGGTTGATGCGCGGTTAGGGTGCTGTATATTTCCACTACGGCTTCTGACACCGTTGCCGACTGTGTGGCTTGGAAACCCACCGACAAGAACGGGATGAGAGTAAGTTGTCCTTGGCTGATAATTACAATCCAAGCTCTGGCGATCCCCAGTCAACTTGGCACCGTAGGCCTTGCAAAAGGTTCCCCAGCCAAAAAAGGGCAACGAAGGTTGAGAGCACCAAGTACGACTGAACCGAAGTGGTGGCACTACCGACTGACCCCGCGGTAGCCAAGGCAGTGTACTGAAGTCTCTTGTGATACCGAATAGCCTAAGTTGCTCTCCCGGCCGTAGCCCCTACGGTGGTAAGGGGGGGGTCATGTCCACTAAACAACCAAGCGTGATGGTTGCTTGCTTCACTCACTTCCACTACGTTCCTAACGTCGGCACCACGAACAAAGGGAGGAGTGATGACGCTCGACCAAGAAACGAAGAGACGCTTCTGGAAGAAAGTGGACGTGCCCGCGGACGAGTTTGGCTGCTGGGAATGGACAGCGAGCCGAAACAAGGATGGCTACGGCCATTTCGGGTTGAACGGGAAGATACAGACCGCGCACCGCGTTGCTTGGCAATTTGCTAATGGGCCAATCCCGAAGGGCGAGGGTGCTCATGGCACCTGTGTGCTCCATAAGTGCGACAACCCGGCCTGTGTTCGCCCCGATCATCTTTTCCTCGGCTCGAACGCAGACAATGTTCGTGATCGCGACGAGAAGGGTAGACGGGTACCGCCGAAAGGTGAGACCCACAGCAGCGCCAAGCTCACGATCGCGGATATCTACGCCATTCGCTCCGACCCCAGGCTACAACGTGAGATTGCGGCGGAGTATGGTGTTAGCAAAGCGCACGTGGGTCGCATCAAAACCCGCAGGAGCTGGGCACATTTACCAGAGCAGGCTGCCAAATGAGTAACAGGAAGTACGAACACACCGTCCTACGCGACCTCCGAGCCCAAGGCTTAACCTGGGAAGAGATCGGTGGCAGGCTAGGCGTTAGCGCAAAGCGGCTCTCCCAAGCCCACGGGCTTTGGAAGAAACGCTACGAGGACGCGGGCGAGAATCCCGACGACGCGACTGTGGTGCAGATGTGGAAGCGGACCGACGACGGCACCGTCCATATCAAGTACCCGCAGCCGAGCCTTGAGGAGGCCGGGTTAAAAGAAGTTTGGGCCGACTTCCTCAAAGACGCGAAGAAGCACGCGCCCGCTTACAGCCCCGTGAAGCGCCGCCCACGCACCCGCCAGCCGATGCTCGGGGTGGCGAACATCTACGATGCGCACTTCGGCTTAAAGGCAGACGCTCGCGAGACTGGCGACGTCAACCAGGATGTTGAGTTGATCTCTGATGATTTCCGCCGAGCCGTCGATCACTTCGTACTCGCGGCTGAGTCGCATCCGATTGATCGCTGGATGATTCCGCTCGGCCACGACCTATCCCACATCAACCACCACGACGGCAAGACAGGCGTAACTGCGGCCGGCACGGCGCAGGACGTGGACACGCGGCTCTGGAATATCTTCACGGCCATGCGCAGGGCGAGCGTCTACATGATCGACGCGCTACGCTCAACAGGCGCACCAGTGGACGTGGTGATGGTGCCAGGTAACCATGACGAGCACTTGAACTTCCAGCTCGGCGAAGTCCTCGCCGCCTGGTACCGCCGTGATCGCGGAGTAAGTGTAGAGAACTCGCCCCGGCTCAGGAAGTTCTACGGCTACGGTGCGAACGCCGTGATGCTTTACCACGGCCACCAGTACAACAAGAAAGGGTCGGGTAATCCAATCACGATCATGGCGACAGAGTGCCCTGCAGACCTCTGGGTCGCGTCGGAGTCTGGAGCTCGAGAAATCCTCAGCGGCCACTTCCACAAGCGTATGCAGGGCCGCTACACGCCCACCGCTGACATGGACGAGGGGCGTGGCATCGTCGCGAGGAGCCTGCCGGGGCTGACTGCCGGCGACCAGTGGCACTACGCGCAGGGCTACGCACACCGCCGTGCAGCAACGCTGTTGGTGTATCGCAAATC
>Ga0222718_10002066_pt1 | contig 18383 bp, 15 predicted proteins | sample C33_27DmetaG_FD_165045 | JGI IMG/M metagenome (GOLD analysis project Ga0222718, IMG submission 165045) | Estuarine water microbial communities from San Francisco Bay, California, United States - C33_27D | ecosystem: Environmental > Aquatic > Marine > Unclassified | place: USA: California... | reverse complement strand
GTGGCACGCGGGGCGACCAGCGTCATCCCGGCATCGCGGGGTGCCGATGCAGACGAGATCGCTGCACTCCTTCAGTCCTGGCAGGGCATGTCGTTCTTTGCGGCACCAACCCTGGTGAACCGTCTCGCAGTTGCCCCAGCCATCGCCGGAGCTGAGCTCAGGAACCTCAAGACAATCATCTACGGCGGTGCACCGATGTACCTCGCCGATCTCGAGCGGGCACTCGACGTTTTCGGGCCCCGCCTGGCCCAGATCTACGGTCAAGGCGAGGCGCCCATGACCATCACGGCACTCTCCAAGTCCGACCACGTCGACGACGGCCACCCTCGACACCAGGAACGGCTGCAGAGCGTCGGTGTCGCCCGGACCGACGTAGAGGTTCAGGTCATTGATGACGAGGGAGTTGCTCGCCCGGCCGGCGAGATCGGGGAGATCGTGGTTCGAGGCGACGTCGTGATGAACGGTTACTTCAAGCAGCCGGAGGCGACTGCCGAGGCGCTCCAAGAAGGGTGGCTGCGGACCGGTGACATCGGCAGCTTCGATGACGAGGGCTTCCTGACGCTTCACGACCGATCGAAGGACTTGATCATCAGCGGCGGCATGAACATCTACCCGCGCGAGATCGAGGAGACGCTGCTTCGCCATTCCGGTGTGGATGCAGTGTCGGTGGTGGGACGACCCGACGACGAGTGGGGCGAGTCGGTGGTGGCGTTCATCGTCACTGATGGCGACGTGAACCCCCGGCCTGACGACCTCGATCAACTCTGTCTCGACCACATCGCCCGCTACAAACGTCCGAAGCAGTACCGCTTTGTCGACGAGTTGCCTACCAACAACTACGGCAAGGTGGTCAAACGGGAGCTTCGAGAGCTGCTGCGGCGCGAGGTGGCGGATTCCCCCACCGACAGCGACTGAACAGTGCCGTCTACTCGATGCGCATGCCGGAAAGGGCCCGGCTGATCACGAGCTGCTGGATCTGCTCGGTGCCTTCGAAGATGTCGTGGATCTTGGCGTCGCGATGCCAACGTTCGACTGGGTACTCGCGGGTGTAGCCGTAGCCACCGAGCACCTGCATGGCACGTTCGGTGGTCCAGGTGGCAACCCGGCCGGCCTTGAGCTTGGCCATCGAACCTTCTGCGTTCGTGAACGCCCGCTGCTTTCCGAGCCAGGCGGCACGCCAGATGAGCGCACGGGTGGCCTCCACCTCGGTGGCCATGTCAGCGAGCATGAACGCGATGCCCTGATTCATGATGATCGGCTTGCCGAAGGCGTAGCGCTCCTTGGCGTACTCGGTTGCGTATTCGGTCGCGGCGCGGGCGATACCGAGTGCCTGGGCACCGACGGCGGGACGGGTCGCTTCGAAGGTCTGCATGGCCGCCTGCGCATTGCCGGACTTGCCTTCGCGGACACGGGCGAGTCGCTCATCGAGCTTCTCCTTTCCGCCGAGCAGGCAGTGACCGGGGACTCGCACATCGTCGAGGACGACCTCGGCGGTGTGCGACGCCCGAATGCCGTGCTTCTTGTATTTCTGCCCCATGGACAAGCCGGGGGTGTTGGGCGGGACGATGAAAGACGCGTGACCTTTCGAACCGAGTTCGGGATCGACCACGCCGACCACCACGTGGATATTGGCGATGCCGCCGTTGGTGATCCACGCCTTGGTGCCGTTGAGGATCCACTCATCGGTTGACTCGTCGTAGCGGGCGGATGTGCGGTAACCGTTCACGTCGGAGCCGGCGTCGGGCTCCGACGCACAAAAAGCGCCGACCTGCACATCGTCGGCACTGCCGTAGCACTGCGGCACCCACTCCATCAGTTGCTCGGGGGTACCGGAAGCGGCGATGCCCGCCGCGGCCAAGCCAGACCCCATCAGCGCCATGCCGATGCCTGCGTCACCCCAGAAGATCTCCTCGATGGACATCACGATCGAGATGCCGGTCGGGTCGTTCATCATGACCTCAGCCATGAACTCCCAGCCGTACAGGCCAATCTCGGCCGCTTGTTTGACGATCGGCCAGGGGAACTCTTCCTTTTCGTCCCATTCCTCGGCGTTCGGCCGGATCACGTCGACGGCGAACTCGTGGATCCACTTTTGAAGCGTGACCTGGTCGTCGTTCAGCGCAAGTGAGAATTCGGGCATGTGCGTTCCCTCGCAGACACGGGTGAATGGTTACCGGTGAGTAACAAATTGTACGCTAGCCGCCGACTGTATTGGCTCCAAAGGGCGGATCTGGGCCATTGATGAGGCTCCCGGCGGCGCCGAACACCAAGACCGCTCCGAACACCGATACAACGAGCAGACGGCCGTTATCGGCAACTCCGCGCTGCCTTGGCGGAAGGCCGGAGCCAGCAACAGCCCGAAGAGCGGGGTCTGCTCGGGTGCCTCGCCGACCCTGATGGGTCGAGACCGACGCTGGCCCCACACCCCGCTCGCACGAAGGTAGGCCGATAAACTCGCCGTTCTATGACCACGTCCCCCATCCCCGACAAGCCCGACCTCGCCGGCCTCGAGGACAAGTGGGACGCAGTGTGGGAAGAGGCGGGGATCTACCACTTCGACACCGACACCACCCGCGAGCAGGTCTTCTCGATCGACACGCCGCCACCCACCGTCTCGGGTTCTCTCCACGTCGGTCACGTTTTCAGCTACACCCACACCGACACCGTCGCTCGATACCAGCGAATGGCCGGCAAGAACGTCTTCTACCCGATGGGGTGGGATGACAACGGTCTGCCCACCGAGCGTCGCGTCCAGAACTACTTCGGCGTGCGCTGTGACCCGTCACTGCCCTACGACCCCGACTTCACCGCACCCGCCGACGCCGGTGACGAGAGAGCCGTTGCGAAACGGCCGACCATCTCGGTCAGCCGCCCGAACTTCATCGAACTGTGCACCCAACTCACGGTCGAGGACGAACAAGCCTTTGAGGGGCTGTTCCGTCGACTCGGTCTTTCGGTCGATTGGACCCGAACCTACGAGACGATCAACGACCACTGTCGCCGCATCTCCCAGCTTGCGTTCCTCGACAACTTGGCCGCCGGACAGGCGTACCAGATCGAAGCGCCGTCGCTGTGGGACGTGACCTTTCAGACCGCCGTCGCCCAGGCCGAGCTCGAAGACAAGGAAATGCCCGGCGCTTACCACAAGCTGCGCTTCTCCGGGGTCGGCGCCACCCCCGACATCTGGATCGACACGACGCGACCGGAACTCGTTCCCGCATGCGTCGCGCTGGTCGCCCACCCAGACGACGAGCGCTACCAGCCGTATTTCGGCGGCTCGGTCTCTTCGCCGTTGTTCCACGTTGAGGTTCCAGTCGTCGCCCACGAGCTCGCACAGCCCGACAAAGGCACGGGCATTGCGATGATCTGCACCTTCGGTGACACCACCGACGTGACGTGGTGGCGCGAGCTAGAGCTCCCGGTCCGCACCGTCATCCAGCGCGACGGAAAGTTCGCGGCAGACACACCCGAATGGATCGCCGACGGCGCGCCAGCCGAGGCCTATCAGCGCCTCGCCGGACTTCGCGCCAAGAACGCGCAGGACGAGATCGCGTCGATGCTCGCAGAGGCCGGCGAGATGGATGGCGAACCTCGCCCCATCACCCACCCAGTGAAGTTCTTCGAAAAGGGCGACAAGCCGCTCGAGATCGTGAGCTCGCGCCAGTGGTACATCCGAAACGGTGGCCGCGACGTTGATCTCAACCGAGCGCTGATCGACCGCGGCGACCAGATGAACTGGGTCCCTGGCTACATGCAGACCCGATACGCCTCGTGGATCGACGGCCTCAACGGCGACTGGTTGATCTCACGTCAGCGGTTCTTCGGAGTCCCGATCCCGCTCTGGTATCGACTTGACGATGCCGGCGAGCCGATGTTCGACAACCGCCTCGTTCCCTCCGACGAGCAACTGCCGATCGATCCCTCGACCGATGTCCCTGGCGGTTTCGACGAATCCCAGCGAGGACAACCCGGAGGCTTCGTCGGTGACCCCGACGTCATGGACACCTGGGCCACATCGTCGCTCACACCCCAGATCGCCTGCGGTTGGCGAACCGATGACGATCTCTTCGCCAAGACGTTCCCCATGGACGTCCGGCCCCAGGCCCACGACATCATCCGAACGTGGCTGTTCTCCACCGTCGTTCGGGCCCACTTCGACGCCGACACCGTTCCGTGGAAGAACTGCGCCCTCAGTGGCTGGATCCTCGATCCCGACCGCAAGAAGATGTCGAAGTCGAAAGGAAACGTCGTCGTTCCGACCGAGTTGCTTGCACAGTACGGCTCGGACGCAGTTCGTTACTGGGCATCTTCAGGCCGGCCCGGAACCGATACCGCATTCGACGAAGGCCAGATGAAGATCGGCCGGCGCTTGGGGATCAAGCTGCTCAACGCGTCGAAGTTCGTCCTCGCGTTCGGTGACACCAGTGCGCCCATCGACCTATCGTTCGTCGTCGACACACTCGACCGCTCGATGCTCGACCGACTCGCCGACCTCGTCGATGACGCCACCACCACATTCGACGCGTTCGACTACGCCCGCTCGCTGGAACGCACCGAAACGTTCTTCTGGTGGTTTACGGACAACTACATGGAGTTGGTCAAGGCCCGGGCCTATGGCGAATACGGTCCCGATCGGGCTGCATCGGCACACCACGCACTGCGGATGGCGCTCTCGACGCTGCAGCGCCTGTTCGCCCCGTTCCTGCCCTTCGTCACCGAGGAAGTGTGGAGTTGGTGGCATGAGGGTTCGATCCACACCTCGGCCTGGCCCTCCACAACCGAACTGCGGGCCCCAGCCGGGGGGCTTGGGGCGGCGGCATCTGACGTCGCCACCAACGCACTCGTGATCGTGCGTCGCGAGAAAAGTGAAGCAAAGCGCAAGCTCCGCACTGCGGTCCTGTCGGCGAGCTTCTCAGGCCCGACCAACCAGCTGGCGCTGCTCGATGCGGTCATCGACGACGTCATGGCTGCGGGTGTCATCAAGGCGGTAGGGGCATCGACCGAGAGCGACGGCGAACTCACGGTCACGGTCGAGCTTGAACATGAGTCTGAAGGCGCCTGACCGCCACCATCATGGCCGTAGGCGACCGCAAACGCTGGAACGACAAGTGGGCTGAAGCAGGGCGGGGATCGGGGAACAGCTCCGCCCTCGTCGAGTTGATCGAGCCGTGGCTACCGACGGTGGGGACGTTGCTCGACGTCGCCGGCGGGGGCTCGCGAGACTCCCTCCTCTTTGCTCGCAGAGGGCTCGCAGTCACGGTGGCCGATGTGAGCGATGTTGGCCTGATCCAGGCTCGGCAGCGTTGCCTCGCCGAAGATCTGGTCATTTCCACGATCGAGATCGACCTCGAGACCGAACCGCTTCCTGACGGACCGTGGGATGTGATCACCATGGCGAACTACCTCCAGCGTGATCTCTTTGCCTCACTCAGCGAACGCCTCACCCCTGGCGGTCTGCTTGCTGCGATCATCGCCACCGAGACGAACCTCGAGCGAAACGACCGCCCGAGCGCCCCATTTCTCGTGAGGCCGGGCGAGCTCACAGAACGAGTCCACGACCTCGAAATCATTCACCACTCGCAAGCGTGGCGTTCGAACGGCCGGCACGAGGCCCACCTCGTCGCCCGCCGGGCCTGAGACCGATTTCGCGCTGCGGGCTTCGGATTCCAAGATCGACCCGGCGTAGTCTCCTCTTGTGATCGATCTCCGCTCTGACACCGTCACCCGTCCATCCGCTGCCATGAAGCAGGCGATGGTTGATGCCCCCGTCGGCGACGACGTCTTCAATGACGATCCGACCGTCCACCGCCTCGAGGCGATGGTGGCGGAGCGACTCGGGAAGGATGCGGCGGTGTTTGTCACAAGTGGCACCCAGTCGAATCTGGTCGGCCTTCTCGCCCATTGCGGTCGAGGCGACGAATACATTGCCGGCGACATGGCCCACTGCTACCGCTGGGAGGCGGGTGGGGCCGCCGTGCTCGGCAGCATCCAGCCGCAGCCGATCCCGATGCTTGAGGACGGCCTGCCCGACCCCTCCAAGATCGCGAGCGCGGTCAAACCCGACGACCCGCACTTCGCCCGCAGCAGGGTCTTCTGCGTCGAAAACACCAAGGACGGGAAGGTGTTGTCCGTCGAGCGCATGCGCGAAGCCACGTCGGTCGCCCGCGATCACGGCCTTCGAACCCACCTCGACGGCGCTCGCATGTGGAACGCCGCCGTGTCGCTTGGTATCGACGGTGCCGAACTGACACAGGACTTCGACACCGTCAGCTTGTGCCTGTCGAAGGGGCTCGGGACGCCGATGGGTTCGGTCTTGTCCGGCCCGACCGACTTGATCGCCGAGGCCCGGAAGTGGCGAAAGATGCTCGGCGGTGGGCTTCGCCAGGTCGGTATGGTCGCTGCCGCAGGCATCTACGCAATGGAGCACAACATCGAACGCCTCGCCGACGACCACGCCACCGCCGCCGCCTTCGCATCGGCATTTGCCGAGATCGACGGTGTGACGATCACTGCGCACAACACCAACATGCTCTTCTTGTCCGTTCGAGGGGACCCGAACGAACTCATGGGCGGCATGGAAGCCGCAGGCGTGAAGATGCTCTGGAGCGACGCGGGCCACGGTCGCGCCCAGTCCCGGGTTGTCACCCACCTCGACGTGAGCGGGGCCGACGTTGCCCCGGTGGCTGGTGCACTGCGAGCGCTCGTCAGCTAAAGCACCAAAGGGGTGAGCCCGGCCAGACGGTACGCGCTCTCGAGATCTTCGTGATTGGTGTAGCAACCCTTGAAGTGCCGTTCACCGGTGAACCCGGTGCGTCCGTGGAAGCACCGCCAGTTGTCGAAGACGAGCATCCGGCCCGGCGCCCACTCGTGGTAGAGCGCTCGATCAGGGTTCGAGAAAACGGCCCGGAAGGCGTTGTACGCCTCGATCACGTCGTCAACCACATCGGCGGCCGGAAGGAGCGGTGATCGGTCGTAGTTGTTGAACGACACCTGCTTCAAGACCCCGTGTTCGTTCACCCGCAGCGGCGGACGCTCGGCGACAAGATGCACGCCGGGCTCGATGTAATGCGCTCGGACCGAGTAGCGGGTGAGTAGATCGGCAGCTTCGGGTTCGGCTACCTGAAAATCGTGGGCCGCAGCGAATCCGTCGACCAGCACAGAGTCGCCGCCCTCCCCCGTCTTGAGTTGTTGGGCGAAGATGATCGTGCCCGGCGCATCGTGGCTGTAGGTCCCATCGGTGTGCACGTCGAGGTTGCCGCTCTCGTACGCGGAGTCGGCGTGTTCGAACGAGCCAGAGTTCATGTTCCAGAGCGTGCCGAAAATGCACGCCCGCGGGTAGCCGATGCGGGCAGCGAGCCGAGCAGAGGCCGCTTCGCCGAGCTCGGCACCGTCGAAGGCGACCCACCCATAGCGGTACAAGTGCTCGATCGCTGGCTGCCACGTCTCGTCGTCATCGAGACACGCAAGGTCGAACCACGACACTCCGGGAGCTGACGACCACAAGTCGAGATCACCCTCGATGCGAAACCCAGCAGTGGGACGGACCTCTGGCGCACGGCGTGTCGTCACGAGACGCTTGAGCGTCGAGATCGAATGGCCGGTATGGGCGCCGTCACTCCAGTCGATGTCTAGGCGGCCACCGTCGATCCGCACAGCCAACGGCGCGACGTCACGCGGAATCGCGAACGTGTCGACCAGTCGCTGTTTGGTCTCGGGGTTGAGACTTACCGGGTCGTCGCCGTGGTCGCGCAGCCACCGGCCAGGTATGACATGGCCGTCGAACACAACAGACCGCTCGTCGATCAGCACCGTTGAAGACATCATCTGCAGATTCTGCCGTAACTCTCGTCGGATCGGTCACCCCGAACGCGTTCGATAGGTGCGTCGGTGGAGACGGCTTCTAGCGCTCACCTCGCAGGATGCGCGCCTTTCCGTACATCGTGCCGAACAGCAACCTTCCATCCTCGTCGATCGTGACACCGGCGCCGATCGTATTGAACTTCGAACCGCCCATCACGTAGTGGAAAAGTGTCTCGCCTGTCTCCCAGTCGGCCGCCTCGATTGTCCATTTCCCGTCTCGCGCACCACACGTGTAGACGATGCCCGACCCTTCCGCCACGAATGGCACCGAGTTGGGCGAGGAGATTTCGTTGTTGACCCAGGCTTCTTCGAGTCGGCGCGCCTGCGGGTCCCACACGTACTTGTGCAGACCGTGGGGGGTGTACTTCGGGTCGTGGCCGAGCATGAAGCAGAACATGCGAGCGCCTCGCGGTGGGATGCCGTCGGGGATCGTCGCCGGCTCGTTGTTGACCGTCATCGCGCCGTAGCCGGAGCAGGTGATCGACTGTTCGGTCTGGATCGCCTTGAGGTTCGGATCACCCATGTTGGCCGGTCCGATACCGGCGATCCGGCGGTGTGGCGCATCGGGGAGTTGTTCCCACTCGTCAGGGATCTCCTCGCGCCAGATGTAGGTGATATTCACAACTTCGTCACCGTCACCGATGACGACGAACTTGTCCTCGCCGTCATCGAATCCCACTAGCGACGGCGTGGTACCGCTGCCCATGCCACGTCCGTTGCGGTAGGGAATGGTCCAGGCCCCATCGGCATCATCGATGCTGAGCTTCTTGCCGGTCCACACAACCTTGTGATGGTGGTTGTTGGACGACACGAAGATGTTGCCGGCATCGTCGGCACAGATACTGGTACGCATCCACCCAAAGCCGGTGTGGCCGAATTCCTCCGCTCTCGTTGCGCAGTACTCCGCAGCCTCTTCGGCACCGCCTCGCACCTGAACTGCGTGGTAGTCGCTGAAGTCGCGCTTGAGAGCGACGATCCATCCATGGTCGGTGCTCATCAACAGCCAGCCGTCGTGGGTGATGTTGACACCGACGAAGAAACCCTCAATGTGGTCGGGCTTGTTCCAGCGGTCACGTTCGACGATCGCCGAACCCCGCTCGCCGGGGACTGCGTCGACGTAGGCCACGGCGTGATCCTTGCGACCGAGGAAGAAGGTGTTGTCGCAGTCGAGGAGTGCGTACACCCCGTCGAGGCCGGTCATGAACTTCATCGATAATCCGATGGCGTGCTCGACCGCCTCCCAGTCCTTTTTCTCGTCGAGCCCTCGGAGATTCTCCTCGAGTTCGGCGACTGCCGTTCGGCCCTCGGGGGCATGCAGTTCGAGTTCGGCTAGTACCTCGAGCGTGTCGTAGTCGAGCTTTGCGATCGTCTGGCGACCATTGCTCCAGATGACACGCCTCCCATCGGGGTACGGACTCGACGTGTAGCCGCCGAAATGGCAGGGGCCGAGCCAGGCGTACTGCATGTCGTCGGCACAGAGCGCCTCGGTCGGACCGGTGGGACCCCGCCACGGCACATTGTCTTGCTGATCGGGTCGGCCGTGCGCCATCGCATTTTGTGAGTCGGCGAGGTACGGGTTCTGAGGCGGTGTGGGCATCGTTGGATCTCCGTGGGAATCGGTGGATCAGGCAGCGAAGGGTTCGGCGACGAAGCCGACCCGGTGAACGACCCGGCGGCCGATGAAATCCGCCATCGCGATGTGTTGGGTGCTCCGGTTGTCCCAGATGACCACGTCACCTTCTTCCCAGCGGTGGCGATAGGCGAAGTCAGGCCGGGTGAGGTGCTTCAACAACATTGCGAGAATGGCCTCGGACTCAACGGGCGGAAGGTTGACGATTCCCCGAACGAACGTCTCGTTGACGAAGAGGCAGGGTCGACCGCTCACCGGGTGGTGACGAATCACCGGGTGTTCGGCTGCGACGCCCGGCGCGATTTCATGGCGGGCCCGACGGTTCGAGAGCAGGGTGCGCATTCCGTTCGACAAGGCATCGTGCGCTGCTTCGGCATCGAGCCAGAGTGTGTCGCCACCGACCTCAGGCAGGATGCGAATTGTGAGCACGGCACCCGAGGATGGGGTGTTGTTGAAGGTCTCATCCGCGTGCCACCGGTCGGCTTTGTAGCCCTCGTCACTGTCGAAAACACAGACGAAATCGTTTTCGGGGTGACGCGGGTTCTGGGGCTGGGGTGGTTCGGGAGCACCGAACACGGTGGCGAGTGCGATGTGCTGATCGACGGTCGGGTTGGCCCCCGCCAAGACAAGCACCTTGCGATCGACCAAGGCGTCTCGAAGCGCCTGGTGGTTGGTTGGATCGAGCAACTCCTCGAGGGGCATGTCGATCCGTGCGGCGTGGCGTCCGGTGAGCGGGGTGAGGGCGAGAGTGCGGGTGGTCATGCGGTGATCCTGGATTCGGTGGGAACAGCCACGAAGTTGCGAGTGGACGGGAGGCCGACGCTTTGTTCGAACGAGCCCACCAACGACCGGACGACGAGGTCGAGTTGGGTGAGATCGATGCCCCTGATCGTCTCGCCGGTGCGAGCAACGATCGAGTCGAGCGCACGGTCGTGCAGGTCTCGGCCGGCAGCGGTGATCGAGACGATCTTGCCCCGACCGTCATTGGGGTCGGGGCGGCGCTCGACGAGACCGGCCGTCTCGAGCCGCCCGAGTGTGGCGGTGAGCCCACCGGTGGTCTGGACGACGAACCGGGCGACGTGGCGTGGGCTTGCGGCCCCGGTCGGCTGTTGCGTGAGGAAGAGCAGCACGCGCAGTTCTGCTGCTGACGTGCCGTGTTCGGCACAGATGCTGTTGACCAACAGCTCGTTCAAGCGGCCGAGCCGGCCGAGCAGCAGGGTGAGGGTCGTGAGGTCGGGTGGCGACACGACATCAGAACACTTTATGGAAAGCTTTCTGTCAAGCCAAACGCGACGTTTCCCGTGCCCTACCGTCACAGGGGTGCACCGTCTCGCGATCGCCGTCCTCGCCGTCGTTCTCTCGGGCTGCGCCGCTACCGACTCCGGCATCGCCTCCACCGTCGGCGTCCGAGCTGCCGGCTGCGAGTCAATCGACCGTTTCGGGACCGGTGTGGTCGTCTCCGGCCCGGACGGGCCGGTCGTTGTCACCAGCGCTCATACGGTGACCGGCGCGACCTCCATCACCGTGGTCGCAGGTCATGAGCACCCTGTTGAGCTTGTGGCGTTCGACCCGGCCTCCGACCTCGCCCTGCTCAGCGCCCCCGAGGGCCCAACCCCGGCCTCAGTCGCCCGGACCATCGACAGAGGAGAACCTGGTCGTCTCATCGTTTGGGAGCCCGACGGACGATTCATCGAGACCGAAGTCGAGGTACGGCGGCTCCTCCGGGTCACGATCGAGGACATCTTCGTCGAACTCGAGGTCCAGCGACTGGCCTTCGAGATCAACAGCACCACGACCCGAGGCGACTCGGGGGCTCCAGTATTCAACGACAAGGGCAGCGTCCTGGGAGTCATCTATGCACGGTCACGGGAACGACAGGCCTCGTTCGCTGTGCGCTACGAGGAGATCACGGCGCTCATGCAGACGCCGACGATCCCGCCTTCGGCGAGCCGCTGCCGCTGAGCCTGATCTCACGACCGGTCCGGTGATCCTCGATCGCCTGAAGACCGGACACGATTGCCGGACCCATGCCGAACGCAATGACAATCGTCATCGGCCCGAACGAACCGCCGATCGCAAGCCCGGCAACAAAGAACCCAACCTCGAGTGATGTGCGAAGGAGAAGGGGACGGTGTCCACGACGTTGTGCGACGTGCATGAGCGCCTCGAAGGCACCCCCTGCGGCTCCTTTCGCTACGACGAGCGCAACGCCGCAAACCAACACGACCCACCCGCCAGCAGCCAAGGCGATCCGTACACCGATCGGATCGGGGCCGACGATGAGTGAGCCGGCAAGGTCGATACTGAGGCCGTTGAGCGCGATAAACGAGACACTGCGACTCGTCGGGCGAACGCCGAAAGCAGTCGCAATCACAAAGAGCAGGCCCGACGTGACCCAGGCCGACTGCCCGAACGACAGCGGCGTGATATCCGAGAGGCCCGAGAGCCAGACATCGAAGGGCGACAAGCCGAGACCGGCAGCGTCGAGCGAGGCCACACCCACACCGATCAGCACGGAGGCTGGGACGAGCCAGAGGACCTGTTGCGACGCAGTCGGGATCGGATGGTCATGGACCCAGCGCGAGGTTGCAACGACGCCTTGCCGGGAGATGCCACCCAGATTCTCGACTCGTTGCACCAACCCGCTCACACGGGGAAGTTTGAGGCGATTCACTGTCGGTAGTCTCGCTCGAAGGCGCAGATACGCACTGCGGGTCACAGGGTCATCGGTCACAGACGTCTCAGTCGATGAGCGCCCGCAGGCGCTGCATCCGCGGTCGCACCACGTCGGCGAGCAACGCAACCCGATCATCGGCCGGGGCGAGAGCCGCTTCGCCCCAGAGCGCCCGGCCAACCATGAAACCGGACCCACCCGCCGCCACGGCAACCTCGACCTGCTTGGCGTAGGCGTCGAAGGAACCCCCACCCGACAGCAGCACCCACGGCATCGTGGCGATCTCCGAGATCGCCCGGCAGGCCCCATACCAGTGGTCTTCATCGGGATCTGACGGATCAACCGGGAACGGCAGCTTCAACAGATCGGGTTGCAACGCAGCAAAGCGCATCGCAGTTTCGAGCACGAGCTTCGGCCGTTGCGAGGGATCGTCGAGGTCGTAGAAGAGCGGCTCGAGCACGATCGGGATGCCGACCCTCTTGCACTCCGCGACCACCTGGCGCCCGACTGCCTCCTGGGCGGAAGCGAGCGGGCGATCGGGGCGATACGGCAACAAGAGCTTCGCGCAGGAGGCACCGCTCGCCTTGGCCTGCTCGACCGACCAACCATCGAGCAGCGTCGTCGGACCTTTCTCGGGATCACCGAGGTAGCCCTGTGCTTCGAGCGCTGCGGTGAACCCAACACCACGGGGCACAGCACCGGATTCGATGAGCTGCGGAATCGAGTACTCGGGCTCGAGCATCACACCCGTGGCCTCGGGCCCGATCGCTCGCACCATCTGGTCTTTCAACGCCGTGATCTCCGCAGCGGTAAGGCTGTCGGGGGCGTCAGGGCGCACGAAGGCCCGCAACGAGTCGCGGTGGTCGATGGCGAACACCCCGAATCGGCGCTTTTCGTTGGTGAGGTTGTCCAAGGGGGACTCGAGCTTCATCGGGCGCGCACCCGGGGCAGGTCCCAACCGAACCTGTCCCAGTCCTGCTCAATCCAGGTGTACGCGTCGTGGAAACACGGAGGCGTGACCCGCTCACCATCGACGAGTTCGCCGGCGAGGAAGTTGAGGAAGAACATGTGACTGCCGGGAGCAGCTGCGGTCGAGTGATACCCCTTGGTGACGAGCGCGCAGTCGCGATCGCCGGCGACGAGCGCTTCATCAAAGGCTTCGTCGATGCGCCAGTTGCGGTGGATGCAGAAGCCGTCGGCCGGGTCGAGACGGAAGTAGTACGTCTCCTCGAGGTACGGCGAGCCGTCGTACCCATCATGGCAGTGCGGGGGCCAACCCGACCACGATCCGCGGGGCACATAGACCTCGTACAGGATCAGCCGCTCAGCATCGATCGGCGGTGCGAGCACATTGTTGACCTGACGGTATGCCGCTCCTCCCCCCCGGAGCTCACTCGCCATCTCAGTCGGCTCGATGATGCGCGCCGGATACCTGCCCTCGGCTGGCGCCGATCCGATCGCGAACTCGAAACTCGAACCGTCATGGGACGAACACGTGACAGAAATCGCCGTACCAGGGGGCGCATAAGCGACTCGGGGCATTTCGTCGAAGACGCTCGTACGGCTCAGGGTCGTCTCGATCTCGCCGATGGTGACGGCACCCTCACCCTCGAGGGGCACGATCGCCGTCTCCTGGTCGGCGAGGAGCTGCTCGTGGGTTTCGCCCGGACCGAGCTTCACGATCGCATAGCTGAGGTAGGTCCATCCCGCTGATTCCGGCGTGATCGCCATTCGGATCTTCGACGATGGGTCAGGTTTGATCAGGTGGTCACTCATACATCAACCTCCGAGAGGCGAACGGGACGTCCTTCGTCCATCGACTTTTTGGCAGCCATTCCGATCACGAGTGGGGCCCGACCATCGGATCCGCTGACCGGCATCGGCGTACCGTGTGCGACCGCATCGACGAAGGCGGCCCACTGATCGAGATAGCTCGCTGCGTATCGCTCAAGAAAGAAATGCTGCAGCGGGGACTGCCGGTAACCCTCGCCGGTGGCCAGTACGGCGTTCACGTCGTGATGGTTGTTCGACTGTGCCATGCCGGCACTACCGAAGGCTTCGACCCGTTGGTCGTAGCCGTAGACAGCTCGCCGACTGATATCGATCGTGGTGAGCGCTCCGTTCTCGTGGGTGAGCACGATCACCGCCGTGTCGACGTCGCCCGCTTCGCCGATGGCTCGATCGACTCGAACCCGTCCGACTGCATAGACCGAGTCGACCTCAGAACCAGTCACATATCTGGCCATGTCGAAATCGTGGATGGCCATGTCGTTGAAAATCCCACCCGACACCTCGATGTAAGAAATAGGTGGTGGCGCAGGATCGCGGCTCGTGATGTTGACGACCTCGACGTCTCCAACGACGCCGCGAGCCACTGCCTCGGCCACCGAGCGGTGCGACGGATCGAAGCGGCGATTGAACCCGATATGCAAGGCAACATTGGCGGCTTCGACCGCTCCGAGCCCGCGATCGACCTCGGTCACATCGAGGCTGATCGGCTTCTCGCAGAAGATCGCGCGACCCGCCTCGGCAGCCGCAATCATGCAGTCGACATGGGTGTCGGTGCTCGTACAGATAGCGACCGCGTCAGCATCGAGCGCAAGCGCGTCATCAAGCGACCCCAAAGCAGGCACACCCAGATCGGCGCTGACCGCCGCAGCCGCCTCGGCAGAGACGTCGAACACGCCGACCACCTCGGCGCCAACGACCCGTCGGTGCAGGTACTCGGCATGCATCGTGCCGATGCGGCCACAGCCGAGAACCACGAAACGGACTGTCATGAACGTGCCCTTCCTTCGTTTCCAGAGATGTATAACGACGGCGTGGCCGACAACTCGACGGCTTTCGGAGCACCATCTGCAACCGCCGACGCAGTGGCCGCTTCCACGACTGCCTGTGCTGCGTAGCCATCCCAGGCAGACGGACCGCAAGATGCGCCCGCCTCGACCGATGAGACAAAGTCGCGCATCTCCACCCGGTAGGTGTCGAGGAACGGAGTGAACCAGTCGTCCCCGATCTCACCGGTGACCATGCCGTCGGTCCGCACCGCAGCACGGAGCGGTTCTGCTGCGATGACGTTGCCGCGTTCGGCGGTGACCTCGACCGAAACCTCGTAGCCGGTCGCGATGTCGTCGAACTCGAGCACGGCGATGGCACCATCGGCGAGCCGGCAGGTCACAAGGATCATTCGCGTTCCAGCACCACCGGGCACCACCGAGGTCGCCACCGAGACGATCTCTTGACCCGACAACCAGCGGACGGTGTGGATGTCATGGATGATCGATTCGACGAGCATCTGCCCGACGGTGCGTGATCCGTCGTTCGTGTTGCGATGGACCGCCCGGATATGGAGCGGCCGACCGATCCGAGAGAGCGCAGCCGCGACCTGCACGTGGCGGTCGTCGTAGACGCGCATGAAGCCGAGCTGGACAAATCGTCGGCCGTGCGCCACCTCGGCTTCGACGATCTCACGGGCATCCTGGAGTTCGACGGTGAGTGGCTTCTCGGCCAAGATCGGAAGACCTCGTTCGAGTGCTGCCATCACGTATCGGTGGTGGAAGCGATCCGGGCATGCGATGACGACGGCGTCGCAGTCGACTGCTCCACCAGCCTTCGGCCCGATCTTGTCCATGCCATCTGCGATCCACTCGCAATCGAAATCGGCACCGAGCGCTGCTCCGGTCGCCTCGTCAGGATCGGCAATCCAGCCGAGCTCCGCACCGGCGAGTTCGGTGATATGGCGGGCATGACACGCGCCCATCCCACCGACACCGATCACTCCGACCTGAACCGTCATGGCTGCAGTTCGGGCGGGAGCTCGCCGAGTTCGGGGCCGGGCCGCACCCCGGGGCCAACGCCGATAATCGTCTGGTCCCAGTCGATGTCTTGACCGGTAAGGAACCCACTATCGGGTGAACACAGATGCACGATCGTCTTGGAGATCTCATCGGGCTTGATCAGCTTGCCCATCGGCTGTTGCGCTTCGGCCCGTTCGAGCCAGCCGTCGGTTGCGCCTTCGTAGCGGCGCTGAGTGACATCCTCAGCCGGCGTATCCATCCAGCCCGGATTCAACATGTTCACCCGTACCTTGTGCCGCATCAGCGTGAACGCCATGTTCCGGGTGGCAGCGACGAGCGCCATCTTCGACGCGGCATAGGGCAACAAATTCGGCGCACCTCCGTGTCGGGCAACCGACCCGATGAACACGATCGAGCCGTCGACACCGTTGCGAACCATGACCTTGGCCGACTCCTGGGCGACCAAGCACGCAGCTCGGACGTTGAGGGCGAGCATCTCATCCCACATCTGGGCAGTGGAGTCCCACACCGAGCCCCGAAAAGTGGCGGCCGCACAGTTCACGAGCGCGTGCATCGTACCGAAGCTTGCGTCGGTCGCCGCCACCGCTGCGGCGGGACCGTCGGGGTCGGACAGATCGACCGAAGCGAACTCGACCCGGCAGTCGTCGCCGGCGAGCGAAGCTGCAGCTGCGAGACCCTTGTCGAGGTCGCGACCGACGAGCATCAGTCCGGCTGCGCCCTTCTCCTTGAGCAAGGCAGCAGTGGCGTAGCCCAACCCCTGTGATCCACCGGTGATCAGGGCAACACGCCCATCGAAACTCATCGCTACCAGCCCGCCCGCTGTTCGGCCTTGCCTGCGTCCAGTTCGGCCCGGGCATCGCGAACGGCTTCGTAGGCCGACACCTCCGGCACACCGACCTCCCACCACGAGCCACCCTCGGTCCAAGAGTTCTGGTGGGTCTGCAGAGCGATCACGGTTGTACGATCTGCCTGCTTGGCCCGCTTCCACGCAGCTTCGAGCTCATCGATCGTCCCGACCGTTTCGGCAATGCAGCCCATCGCAGCCGCGTGGGCGGCGAAGTCGACCCGCACCTCCTCGACGATCTTGGCGTCGGCCAGCAGATTGTTGAACGGCTTGCCGCCCTGGCTGACCTGCAACCGATTGATCACCGCAAACCCACCGTTGTCGCAGACGATCACGATCATCTTGTGACCCGAAAGCACCGAGCTGTAGAGGTCACTGTTCATCATCAGATACGAACCATCGCCGACGAAGACGGTGACGTCCTTGTCGGGTAACGCCATCGCCGCTCCCCAGCCACCCGAGATCTCGTACCCCATACACGAGAAGCCGTACTCGCAGTCGAAGCTGTTCAGGGCCTTCTGGCGCCATCCATTGTTGACCTCACCGGGGAAGCCGCCGGCGGCAGCGAGGGCAAAGTCTTCGGGCCCGGCCAAGCGGTCGACGACACCGACGACCTGGGCATAGCTCGGCACTTCGCCCGGGTTCGCAGTCGGCGCTGCGATCTTGTCGATGTATGCGTGGTACTGGGACACCTCACCGGAGGCGGTGTCGCTCCAGGACTGGGGCGCGGCGTACTCACGCAACCGGCCAGTGAGCTCGATGAGCGCCTCCCGGGCGTCGCCGACCACAGGCAGAGCGAGATGCTTGGTGGCATCGAAACGAGCGGCGTTGATGCCGATGATCTTCACGTCCTCGTTCTTGAAGACGGTCCACGATCCGGTTGTGAAATCCTCGAGACGAGTGCCGACCGCCACAACAAGGTCTGCCTCGGCTGCGAGATTGTTGGCGGCCTCACAACCGGTCACACCGATCGGCCCTGCGTACATCGGGTGCGATGCCAGCAGCGACGCCTTACCGGCCACTGTCTCGACCACCGGGATGTTGTGCGCTTCGGCGAAGGCTGCAAGTTCGGCCTCGGCAAACGAATAGTGCACCCCACCCCCGGCGATGATCAACGGTTTCCGGGCTTTTCCGATCGCGGCGGCCGCCGAGTCGAGCTGGTGCACATCGGCGCGCGGTCGAGCGATCGTGTGCACCTGCTCTGCGAAGAAGCGGACCGGGAAGTCGTAGGCCTCGGCAGCCACGTCCTGGGGCAGTCCAACGAATGCAGGCCCGCAGTCGCCCGGGTCGAGCATCGTCTGGACCGCATGCGGCAGCGATGAGAGCACCTGCTCGGGCTTCATGATTCGATCCCAGTAACGGGTGACCGAACGGAAGGCGTCGTTCACCGTCGTGGACGGCTCACCGAAGTGCTCGACCTGTTGCAGGACAGGATCGGGCAGACGACTCACAAACGTGTCACCTGCGATGAGGAGGAGGGGGATTCGGTTGGAGTGGGCGACGCCCGCAGCCGTGACCATGTTGGTGGCACCCGGGCCGACCGACGACGTCGCGACC
>Ga0222718_10002061_pt1 | contig 18407 bp, 18 predicted proteins | sample C33_27DmetaG_FD_165045 | JGI IMG/M metagenome (GOLD analysis project Ga0222718, IMG submission 165045) | Estuarine water microbial communities from San Francisco Bay, California, United States - C33_27D | ecosystem: Environmental > Aquatic > Marine > Unclassified | place: USA: California... | reverse complement strand
ATTCTAACTGCGCATACACATCCAATGGATTTTTTGTAACAGGAGAACCTGTCATGATGCGTCTTATCTTAGCTAACTTACTGATTTTTATAGCGTTTTTAGTGCGTGAAGCTGTTGGTGTTTTGATCGTTGTTGATTCATCGATCGCTAGTAGTGTGCTATTTCTGTGTAAGAACTGTGTCACATATTTTATCCCAACACTTCCACTCAATGCTTCAATGTTCATTAACAAAATTCTTAACTTACCGTTGGGATAAATTATATCTTTTAATTTTTTCTTATCGTCCTTTGTCATTTCACTTGGTGCTTTCCATGTAGCAACCGTGTGAGGTATTTCATTCGGTAAATGTGTAGGTATTTCTCCTCGTTCCCAGTTACGATACACACCTTTAGGTGCAATGATTAATGCTGTATCGATCTTACCTTGTAAAAAATATCCACCAATTTCATCTATCAATACTTTAGATTTACCTGTGCCCATTTCCATAAAAAAGGCATAGTATTCCTTGTTATATGCTTGTTTCAATGCCTCTAACTGATGAGCATAAGGCTTTGTTTTAAAATTATATTCACTCATTTTTTATTTTTATAGTTGACTATGAGATAAATTGCAAGTAGTAAATAGAAAAATATGGGAGAGCATATGAATAACATAACAAAACTATTTGAAGACGTATCAACAGAATCATTTAATAAAATAGATGATGAAGCTCTTGGTCAATTAGGATCAGAGATTGAACGCATACGTTCAGTTCAAGAACAAATTGAATTGACAGAAGTAAAAGTAAAAAAATTAAAAGAGGAAGAGCAAGTATTGGCTGACAGCATTACAGATCTTCTTCAATCAAAAGGTGTGTCTGAATTAAAATTAACAGACGGATCTAAAGTAACAACTAAAGAACAACTATATTGCAGCATCAAAGAAGAAAATAAAGAGAGTGCATTTAATTGGGTGCGATCTCAAGGTGATGGTGATATAATAAAAAACATAGTTAGTGTGGATTTCAAAAAAGGTGAAGACAAAGTAGCCCAGGAATTCAAACAACTAGCAGAGGATTCGGGACTCGTTCCGAATGAAACCTCATCAATACATCCAAGTACATTACGTTCGTACTTAAATGCAAAATCCCGTGATGGGATAGACTTTGATGAGAAATTGTTTGGTGCCTTTAGGCTTAATAAAGTCAGTATCAAGCAATCGTAACTTTAAACAATGAGGTATGAATTATGAATAAACAAGTTCAGAAAAAAGAAAGCAACAATGCTGTTGCTATTATGTCTCAATTCGAAGGAGTTGATACAGGATTTGAAGAGATGAGCGCAGATGATCTGCAGCTTCCTCGTTTAAAACTTCTACAAGCTATGTCTCCAGAGTTAGAAAATGATGATGCACTACGTGCAGGTCATGTGCTTAATTCTGTTACGGGAGATTGGTGGCCTAGTGATCAAGGAGTTAAAGTTATTCCTTGTGTTTATCATAAGACTTACGTTGAGTGGGCTCCTGTTGGTAGTGGTGCTAAAGGGCCTGTGGCCGTGCACCAATCAAAAGAAGTCATGAATAACACAATACGTGGTGATGATAATAAGTTTTATAAAAACGATAACTCAGGTAATTACATTGAAGAGACAGCTAATTACTTTGTGTTAATTCTAGGGGGGAAGGGTGAAACAAGTCAAGCAGTGATCTCCATGAAGTCATCGCAGCTTACGCCAAGTAGAAATTGGAATAGTAAAATGAAAAATTTAAAGATCCAAAATTCAAAAGGATCTTATTTTACTCCACCAATGTGGTCACATTCTTATCTTCTTAAATCAGAGAAAGCAAAGAATGGAGATAAAACTTGGTACAAGTGGAAGATTGAGCTGGATTCAATGTTAACAGACGAGGCACATGTCAGTGAGGCATCTTCTTTTTCTAAAGACATGGGTGTAGCGAAAGAAAAACTTCAACCAGAGATGGAAGAAGATAAAACGTCAATCGACAACCCACCGTTTTAATAGTTAGATTGTAGAAAATCTGTCACGGGGCCCACAGGTTCCCTCGTTAGATCATGCAAGTATTTACAATCTTTATCTTCAATTTGCATGATCATGAACCTGCATTTTTTATGTAAGGATTATGAAAACAGAAAAATTTAAAAAAATATTCGAAGGTTTAGATAGGGCGTATGGTCAGTATACACCAGGTGATATTAAAAATGGAAAGGTAGGAGGCAATGCAATTACTAAAAGAGGTTTTGTATCAGATGCATTATGGGAAGATCATCTTGAGGGTAAGGCGCCTAGTTTGGGAAGCATCCCCATTAGAGATGATAGCACTTGTTCTTGGGGTTGTATTGATATTGATACTTATCCTTTAGATTATAAAAAAGTAGTTTCCAACATACGAAAAAACAATCTACCTTTTGTACCGTGTCGTTCAAAGAGTGGCGGTGCACATTTATTTCTCTTTACAGAGGAACCTATTACAGCCGAGATTATGCGAAACAAATTAATGGAGTTAGCAGGAGGACTAGGTTATGGCAATTGTGAAATTTTTCCAAAACAAGTAGAACTTAATACGACTAGAGGAGACATCGGTTCTTTTCTTAACCTACCTTACTTTGATAGCAGTAATACTATGCGCTATGCTTTTCTTGATGATGGTAGTGCAGCTACATTGGATCAGTTCTTTGATTTATATGATCAGTATAAAATTAAAAAAGAAGACTTTGAAAAGATAAAAATAAAAACAAAGAAAAAAACATCCGGGTTTGATGGACCACCTTGCTTGGAAACATTAATGAATGTTGGTATTGATGAGGGTGGCCGTGATAATGTTTTGTATCATTACTCGGTGTATGCAAAAAAGAAATGGCCTGATGATTGGGAAAATAAGATTTCTGAATTTAATAATAAGTATATGAATAAACCTTTGTCTTACAGACAAGTTGATAAGACAGTTAAACAGCATCAGAAAACAGATTACAAATATAAATGTAAGGATCAACCAATGTGCAGCTTCTGTGATTCTGCTCAATGTCGTAAAAGAGAGTTCGGTATTGGTGGGGATTTTGAATTTGGTTTTGATAGTATAAAAAAATACCAAACAGAAAATTCTATTTGGTACATAACTATTGATGGCAGACAAGTTCGTGTAAGAACAAAGACATTACATAAACAAGATTTATTTCAAGAAACCGTTTATGATCAAATAAATATAATCCTTCCAGATCTATCAAGAAAAGATTGGAAATTAAAATTACAGGAAATAGGTAACAACGCAGAGATTATTGAAATGGGTGATGATGTTTCACCAGAGGGTAGATTTGATCAGCACTTACATGCATATGTAAATGACCAAGGAAAAGGTTTAACTATTGATGAAGTAAATTATGGTAAAGCTTTTGAAGAGAAAGATAAAATTTATTTTAAGATGGAATTTTTGCTAATGTATTTAGAGAAACAAAGATTCAAAGGTTTCGATGCTGTAAGAGTAGCTGCACGATTAAAAGAAAGAGACGCGAAGTCAGTTGTTAGAAAAGTAGAAAAGAAAAATACCAGGTTATGGGAAATTGATAATGAAAGTTTTAAAAGAATCGAATCACTACCTCTACCGAAGGAAGAAGATTTAAACAAAGAGGAGGATTTACCATTTTAAAACATTTAGATTTATTCAGTGGTATTGGTGGCTTCAGTTTAGGACTTGAGGCTACAGGTGGTTTTGAGACAGTCGCTTTCTGTGACATTGAAAAATATCCAAGACAAGTGCTGCAAAAGCATTGGCCTCATGTTAAACAATATGAAGATATAAAGGAGTTGAACTATGAAAGACTTAAAGCAGATGGAATTGATTCCATCGACATCATCACAGGAGGATACCCTTGCCAACCTTTCTCCATCGCAGGTCGCCAAAAAGGTGAGCAAGATCCGAGACACCTCTGGCCAGAGTATTTTAGACTTGTCAAAGAACTCAGACCAACTTGGGTTATTGGAGAAAATGTTAGTGGACACATTAAACTCGGTCTCGACACCGTTATCGAGGACTTGGAGAGTGAAGACTACGCCGTTAGGCCGTTTAGTATTTCAGCTTCGAGCATCGGTGCCAACCACCAAAGAGAAAGAATCTGGATATTGGCTTACTCCGAACGCAATGGACTCCTTGCCGCCGAGAAGCAAAGAAGCTTTGAAAAAACAATATCAAACCAATCGAAAGGGAAGAACGACACACTCAACGTTGAGAGAACAAGTAGTGTATCCGAAACCAGCTCAGATGTGGAGAACTCCAGACGCTCACAGTGGCCGAGGGCCGAGCAGCGAGGAGAGAATGAAAATGAAACTCGAGAAGAAAATGCCAATCAGTTTGAACGATCAAGTAGCACATCCGAAGTTGATGTGGCCAACACCAACGACGAGAGATTACAAAGACAGTGGCAAAGCCGTAATCAATTCACACCGAGATTCAATTCTTCCCGTGAGAGTAGCGAAGAAGGACAAGGAACAGTGGGTCAAGGGTGGTGGGAGTCTGAACCCAACATGGGTAGAGTGGCTCATGGGATACCCAAAAGGGTGGACCGACTTAAATCATTAGGTAATAGTTTGGTACCACAGATACCTTACTATATAGGGAAAACAATTTTAGAGGTGATGAATGGAAAAACTGATTAAAGAAACTCTAGGTATAGCTGCGAAACTCGTAGCTAAAGCGGAGAGTAAAAACATGAAGCTAACAAAAAGAATTTTAGTGGATGATTTGAAGATGATAAAATTAAACTTAATGCTATTACAAGATGATATTACAAGACAGTCAAAGTAAAAAAACCAAAATAGTATTTGGTCCTCCTGGTACAGGAAAAACAACCTACCTTCTTAGTGTTGTTGAAGATGCATTACGTAAAGGAATTGCTCCTGATAAGATAGGATATTTCGCTTTTACGAAAAAAGCTGCAAAGGAAGCGGTGACGAGAGCCATGGAGAAATTTAAGTTGGATCGCAAAAGTTTTAAATATTTTCGCACCTTACATAGTATGGCATTTCTTATGTTAGGTTTACAAAATTCTGATGTCATGGATGATAGTAATTATCTTGAAGTATCTGATTATCTACAAGTAAAACTTACAAATCCAAATAAATCAGTGAATGACCTTGGTGTATCTATACCACAAGATCCTTATTTAAAAATAATTGATCAAGCAAAAATAAAAAATGTATCTTTATCAAATGAATTTATACAAAGTAATGAACATATCCAAGGTGGTTTTGAAAAGTTAAGTCAAATAGCCTCTGGGTTACAGAGATATAAATACAGTAGAGCTAAGTTTGATTTTACAGATATGATTGTAGAATTTAACAAACAAAATTCTGCTCCAAAGTTAGAGATTGTTATTATTGATGAAGCACAGGATCTTAGTTTTATACAATGGCAAATGACAGAGATACTTATCCGTAATTCAAAAGAAGCTTATATTGCAGGGGATGATGACCAAGCTATATTTGATTGGGCAGGCGCTGATACAAAGAGACTTGGGTTAATAAGAGGAGAAAGAAAAATATTAACACAATCTTATAGAATACCGAGGGCCGTGCACCATGTCGCGGGAAACTTAATTAACCGTGTAGAAGATAGAGTTATTAAAAATTGGAGTCCAAAAGAAGATGAAGGGTTAGTGCAACGTCATTCTTTACTATTTAATAACCATATTGATTTTACCCAAGGAGAATGGTTAATTTTAGCAAGAACAAATTACATGTTAGATCCTATTATGGATCGTTTACGTGACAATGGTTTGTTTTACCAATTTAAAAACAGATCTTCCATATCCGAAAAGATGATTAGTGCTATTCAAGGTTGGAAAAGTTTACAAGAAAGACAAGACATAGACTTAGCAACAGCCCAAAATATTTATTATTATATGAAGGGTAATAGTAATATAGAACACGGGTATAAAGAAAAAATAAAAACAGCAGATAATGAGGTAATGTATAATTACGAATCGTTAAGTACACATCATGGATTAAAAACAGATATTAATACAGAATGGAATTTTGCTTTAGATACAATTCCAGATGGGATGCAACGCTATATAAATGCAGCATTATTACGTTCTAGTTTTAATAAATCGAAAAATATAAAATTATCTACGATTCATGCATCTAAAGGTGGCGAAGCAGATAATGTTGTGGTATTAACAGATTTACCACGAAAAGCTGACTTAAGCATTTCGCAAAAAAGGGATGATGAAAGGAGAGTGTTTTATGTTGCTACAACAAGAGCAAAAAAATCATTACATATTATTGCTAGCAAAACAAACAGAGAGTTTAAAGAATTGTTATGATCTGTGAAAATATTTTAGAACAAGCAAAAGAATTAGTTGGAGGTGATCGCCAAGAAGACTACGGCGATAAGCTTACCAATCATCAGAACATTGCCGCATTGTGGTCTATTTTCCTCCGCAAAAAATTAACACCCCATGATGTGGCAGTGTGTATGGCTTTAGTTAAAGTTGCTAGGCTAATGCATGCACATAAGAAAGATAACTATATAGACTTAGCAGCTTATGCTGCTATTGCAGGGGAAATAAATGAGCGTGATGAATGAGTTTATATAAAGTTCCTAGTGAGTGGGTACCACCAGAAACAGTGCCTAATTTTAGTGGAGCAAAAGAAATCGCTATTGATTTAGAAACAAAAGATGAGGGTATAAGTTCTGGAACTGGACCAGGATGGGCAACTAAAAAAGGAAGAGTTATTGGTGTAGCGTTGGCCGTGGATGGTTGGCAAGGATACTATCCTATAGCACATGAAGGTGGTGGTAACTTTGATCAAAAAGTTTTTCTTAATCAGCTTAAATCTATCTTAGAATTACCTTGTGATAAAGTATTTCATAATGCCATGTATGATGTTGGATGGTTAGATGCTTTAGGATTAAAAGTGCACGGTAGAATAATAGATACGATGATTGCCGCACCTTTAGTAAATGAAAATAGATTTAATTATTCTCTCAAAGATTTATCAAAAGAGTATGTTGGAGAAACAAAATCAGAAGCTCTGTTATATGAAGCTGCAAAAGAATGGGGTGTAGATGCAAAGAGTGAGATGTGGAAACTACCTCCAATGTATGTTGGTCCTTATGCTGAACAAGATGCTGCTGTAACATTAAAACTATGGCACGTATTACAAAGAAAAATTATAAAAGAAGAAGTAACAGAAATATTTAATATTGAGTCAGAGTTATTTCATGTCTTATTTGCCATGAAAAAGAATGGAGTACGTATTGATACAGAGAAAGCTGAACATATTAAAATTGATTTTGAAAATGCAGAGAAAAAAATACAACACCAATTAAATAAAACATGTGGTTTTGAATTAGAAATTCTCGCTCCATTATCTATTGCAAAAGCTTTTGATAAATTAAATATTAAATATAATAGAACACCAACAGATTTACCTAGCTTTGATAAAAATTTTTTAGCAACGCATTCTAATCCGTTCGCACAGAATATAGTAAAAGCAAGAGAGCTAAATAAAGCAAGAACAACATTTATAGATTCTATTTTAAAACATGCTTATCGTGGTCGCATACATGCAGATGTAAATCAACTACGTTCAGAGACAGGTGGTACAATATCAGGAAGATTAAGCATGCAAAACCCTAACTTGCAGCAGATACCAGCTCGTAATAAAGAAATAGGACCTAAAATAAGACAGTTATTTATTCCAGAAAAAGGTGAGGAATGGGGATGCTTTGATTATTCACAGCAAGAACCGAGGATCCTTGTTCATTTTACCGAATTAATTAATCAAAGACCAGATCTCGCATGGGATGTATCTAGTGTAAAAAAACTTGTTGATGACTACAAAATAGATAGCACAGACTTTCATCAATCTATTGCAGATATGGCGGGCATTGATCGTAAACAAGCAAAGACAATTAATCTTGGGATGATGTATGGTATGGGTAAAGGTAAACTTGGGTCTGAATTAGGATTAGATGAAGATGATACTGATGATCTTTGGAAACAATACCATGCTAAGGTTCCTTTTGTTAAAGCTATGACAGAAGGCACAGCAAATACGGCAAAGAAAAAAGAGTTTATCAGAACACTACTAGGACGTAAATGTCGTTTTCATTTATGGGAACCAGTAGCTTATGGTATCCACAAACCTCTTGCTAAAGAACAAGCAGAAAGAGAGTATGGACCAGGCCCAATTAGGCCTGCATTTACGTATAGAGCGTTAAATAGATTGATCCAAGGTTCAGCAGCCGATCAAACAAAAAAAGCAATGATAGATGTATTTAAAGAAGGTATTACACCTCTTATACAGGTACATGATGAGCTAGATATTTCTGTTTATTCTGAAGAACAAAAACAAAAAGTTATTGAAATAATGCGTGATGCAGTACCCCTAAAGGTTCCCTCAAAAGTAGATTGTGAGATAGGTCCTTCTTGGGGTGAAGTAAAATAAAATGGCCTACGCCAACAAAAGACAAGAAAGATATGTTAAGACTAAAAAAGGAAAGGAAGCAATAAATAGATCCAGAAAAAAAGAACAAAAAAAGCTACGGTCTATTCCAGAGGGAAGAGTAACTTTACGATATCGTAGAATAAAAAGTGTTTGGGGTGAATCAGTTGCTAATTGGTGGTTAGGAAAAAAACCTATTTGTGAAATTTGTGGTACTATATTTCAGGAAAAAGCACCTAAAAGAAAGAATAAAAATCAACCAAATTTTAATAAAGAATCTGTTATTGATCATGATCATCAATACAAAAAGAAAGATTTTAAGGAAAATCCTAGTTTATTACCAAGAGGTTTATTGTGTAATTCATGTAACTTATTATTAGGTCATGCAAAAGATAACGTGCAAATATTAAAATCCGCTATAAGATATTTAGATGATTAAAATATGGTTACTTGTCACTATTCTTTCTACACCCTCTTGGCCTAGCGTTCGCACTATTGCTGAAGTATATTTTGAAGAAACTACTTGTGAAAATAGAAGAATTATAATCGAGAATGAAGCTACTAATATGATGTTAAATCAAGGATATAATCCTGTGTTTGTTGATACGGCGTGTGTAGAAACTGAAATGTTTATTCCGTTTAAGGCTTAATTACTTCGTCTATTTTGTCGTTTATTGAAACAACATTTGCTTCAATGACCGAGAGCCGTGCATCGATACGCAACATATCTAAATCTTTTATCTTATTTTCATTGGCAACGACTCTGTTTACTAACATCCCATAACTGTAGATAACAGTTACACCCGCAATAATTATTGCAGTGATGTTAATTTTTTTAATCATTTGAGACTATCGTAGTAGCTTGCTAAAGCTTCATTTAACAAAGAATTATTATCAATGTAATTAGTTCCTGGTTCTAAGAATCCTTGATCATATAAATTATTAATTAAATTTGGATCTAAGTTATATCCAGGTCCTTGTAAAGCTTCGCTTGTTAATTCATCTTGTATACCTATTATAGGATCATTTTGACCAAACAAATTAAGATACGATGGAAGAGCATATGGACTAGCTACTTCATAAGGATACTTATCTGCAACTGTTGGTTCATTTGCTTTTTTCTCAAAGTATTCTGCGGATTCTTTTTGAAATTCATCATCTAACTTATCAAAATTATTAGCTGGAAGGTTATCTACATCTTGAGCAAATACTTCATTCCTTGTTTCTTTATCTATAAAAGGTGCCATGTTCGGAAGAACTACAGGTAACTCTTCTTCTAGTGTTACTGGAAGTGGTACACTTTTATCATCTGTTAAATCCTCCATAAATACATCTTCAGTTGGTGCTGCAAATACTTCTCCTTCTGGTGTGAAATCCAAAGCATATCTTTCGCCGGGCATTCTTGGATCAGTGTACGGTATTGGTTTATCTTTTATATCAAATAGTGCTTTAATTGCTTGTACTGTAGGAAGACCCATCTGTAATCTTGATTCAATAGGATACATTTCTCTAGCTTGTTCTGGATATATATTTTGTAATCTTCTTGTTGGATCTAAGAAATCTCTGTCAATAGTATCTTGAAATACATTAAAGCCTGCTGTTGTCATAGGCCGTGTGCCGTCACGCATTCTAACATTACCTTGAATAGTTCCACCGGGAGTTTTTCTAACTCTTTCAAGAGCTAATTCTTTTACAAATTTATTTTGTCGTGAACGAAGATCCTTTGCTAAATCCGTATCTTTTTTTTCTAATGCTGTAGCAATTCGTCTATCAAGACTACCTACACTTTGTTGTAATTTATCTTCTTTACTTCCTGTATTAGCGGCAGCAATGCCCTGTTCTCTGCCTGAGAATGCATCTGGTTTTGGTGCTACAAATCTATTATTACTTCCTGTTCGTATATCAGGCCTATTTCTAGTAGCTAAATAAGAACCTCTTCTATCAATACCAGCACTCTCTTCACGTCTTCTTCTAGCCGAAGCCGCACTTCTTCTTCTCTTGGATTGATTTACTCTTTTAGGTGCTCGTCCTCTAGGCATATTATCCTCTATTTACTAATGCTTCAGTTATATCAATATCTCCGCTTTTGGCAAGTTGAGATCTGTCTGTTTGTGAAATTGGTCCTCCTAAAGGAGCAATATTCGGTGCAACAGGTGCAACAGTAGTAGGTGCAGAACTTATAAGAGGTGCTGCATCTGCTGTTTTAGGCCTAGTTGTTAGTGGTTCCGATGGTACAATGTTAATTATATTCTCAAATAAACTACCTGGGTTTTCAAATATAGGTGTTCTACTTAATCCTCTGTATATATCATTAGTTATTCTTCTTACTGCTCTACTAATATCACTTCCATCTCTTGACATTGAGTTCTCTCTCATACGTTGAAAAGCAAAGTCAGATACTTTTATTGGTGTGAATGTATTTCTAAGTAATTTTGTTGCTTCAGTATTTGAATATCTTTCTCTTACAATAGCTCTAATTTCTCTTTCTCCCATACCTAATTTTCTAGCAGCATCTATTGATTTAAATAATGTTTGATCATTTCTTAATTTTGCATCATTAGCTTTTTGATAAGCATCCACTATCTCTGCTGACGTAGCATCAGCTCTATAGGCAGTGCTTGTAAACAATCTTTTAGAATCTGCTAAAGCTCTTTTGTTATCAGAAATTTTAAAGTTAATACCATCTTCAATAAAAGGATTTTGTATTCTAAATCCAAGTAAACCACTTGCTTCATTTAAAAATTTATATCCTCTATTGTATTTATCTTTCTTTCCAAAACCAGAAAGATATATTCTTTCAAACTGTCGTATAGATCCAGGTGATGCTGTTCTTAATGCTTCTGCCGCAGTAGCAGCTAACTTATTTCCAAAACTATCTTCAGGGTTCCATAGTCTTCTACCTTCTCTTGTCTCTCCTCCTCGAAGAAATACATCAGCCATAAATCCAAAAGCAATAGATTCTTCTACAAAAGGTGAAAGAAATTTAGATGTTGCTCGTATAGCACCATCATCAAAACTTTGAAGAACGCCTTGGCCTTGATCTCTTGCAGCATCATAACCATTCATTGCTGAACGAAGTGGCTGTGTAAGAATATCGTATGCATTAGTGTGAGAGAAATCAATATAGTATAACTGATTACCTTGTTTAATTGGAATAAGTGTAGAGTCTTTTGACCATTCAGGAAGATACTCTCGTAATGCATTAAGTTGTTCGTTGGATACACCAGATACGAGTTGAGCTCCTTCTTGTAATCCTTTACCTAAACCCAAACCAAATGTAGCAACACCTGCAAGTCTCGTTGTTCCTATGCCTACTGTGTTTGGATCTAAAACTTCTTTAAGTCCTTGTCTTGTTGTATTGATACCTGTTCGTATAATTTCTAAAGGGAAAGATACAAAGTTACCTACAGGTAATCTTCGTAATGTCTGTCCAAAAGCACCTATGTAATCATAGTTAGGTATATTGTTTTTAACTGTATCAGCAGCTTTTAATTTTATAAATCTATCAAAGCCTTCTTTAGTTCTCATTGTAGCTAAAGCTTCTTCTCTTGTAAGGGTAGGATTTACTCTTGCAATTTCATCTGCATAATCATCTACAAACTTTACTGGATTTGAGTTATACATTTTCTGATAAACATTAGTAAACTTACGTTGTTCAGAATAAAAATTTTGTATCTTATATAAATCATCCTCTGCTTGATACGCTGTTCTTGCAACACCACGTAGTTTATTAAATCCAGTTTTATCGCCCCATCCACGTAGCATTGTATATATCTTACCTTCCTCTGTAAGATTTTGCAGACCAGCACTTACTTCATCTAAACTTTGTGTAATCTCTCCTAATCGTGCACTTGTATTAATGATACCTAGCTCTTGTAACTCTGTGTATTCATCTACATAATTTTTATAGTCATCAGCATTTTTAAAATACTTTCTACCCATGTCAGATTCAATTGCACTTTTAGATCTAGTTGTTACTAATTTGTATGCTCTTTTAAAATCTTCTGCAAATCGCATTGGGTTTTGAAAAAAGTTACCATTCATTCCTGTAAAAGATGCCGCACTAATAACGTTACGAGCGTGTGTTATAGGTGATAGAGTTGTTTTTGCTTCTTGTGTAAATGCTTTTGGTCCAAGAAAAACTTTGTAATATAAGGATGCTAAATTATCAGCGTTCTTTTTTGAACTACTTATATTTTCTAATGCTTTTGCTATTTCTGGTGTTGTTCTGTAGCCATTTAAAGGACCATCGGATACTATAGTAGAACCAAATTCTAAACCACCTTCTCCTGCAGGTACATTTGTAACCGTCTCATCTCTTAATTGTTTTGGTGGTTGAAAAAAATATTTATCTTTTCCTTTTTTAAGTAATGTATTGAAGAAGTTTGTATCTGCAATGTATGTATTTATTTTAGCTGCAGTTCTCATGTATTGTTTAATTGGATCTTTTATTTCACCAAGTAGTTCTCTGAGTTCACCTGGTATTTGTTCTCTAGTTTGTTTAATTGCATTATCAAATTTAGCAATGTTTGTTATGGCATCACCAACCTTTACTTCATCTGTTTCTCTTAGTAATGATTCAAGTTCTTGTTCTACTAAATCATCAGATAAATCTTTGTTATTATTTTTAATGTATGTTCTAGCTCTTTCTATTATCTCATTACCTTCAGGAGTATTTCTTAAAGTGTTAAGCCATTGACCTCTCTCCATTTTGCTTCCAAACATTTTATAACTTCTTGTCATGTATTCACCAATGTTAGCAGCAACAACATGCTGAAAGTCCTTTCCTCCCTTCATTGTAAAGTTAGGCATTTCAAAAAGAGAAGTACTCATTTCATCAATAGAGTCTCTTATCTTTTTTATTTGAGGTAATAATTCTGGGGGTATATCTGTTTTAGCTATAGCGTTTTTTAATTCTATATCTGTTAAAGGAATTTTCTTACTAGATTTAACATCAATTTTTGGCTTCATAGATTTATTTGTTAGAAAATCATATATGTCTTCCATCAAATCTTCTCTTCCTTTTAATCCTCTTTTATCTAATTGATTTCTAAGTCCACCTACTTTAGGATCTATTGCTGCTTGAACAGCTTTTTCTAGATCAAGAGTCTCTACTCTTACTCTTTCAGCAACTGATCTCAATGTATTTATTTTTACTCGGTTAGCTTCAAAAACATCTTGAGGTAGATTACCTCTTGCACGAAATGGAGATAGAACATTTTTATCTACCCATCGTAAAATATTATTTTTATTAAATTGAAAGCCTTCATCAATAGATTTTTCTTTTAAAACATTTGCATTTTTAGCTGCATCGAATTCTAAAAATTTAATATTGTTTTTATTAACACCCACATGTTTTAACATACCTGTAAAAGCAGGAGCTGTGCCTGTGAATAATGCTTTTCCTGCAGGAAATATTACATTGTCAAATAAAGTAAGACCAAGTGCACCTTCTATACCAAACTTAAATTTATTTTTTAATCTTCTGAGCGCAAGTTCACGACCTGTCATATTAAAATCATCTGTGTCATCTGTCTGTGTTGGACCCATACCAATGAGATCACCAAGGGTACCCATATCACTTGTCGCCGCAGCAGCTTCAGCACCACCTGCAATTACTGCTTTTGTTACGTTAGGTCTTCTTGTAACAAAACTTGTTTTACCGCCTATGTTTCTAGTTTTAATTAATCCGTTAGCTGCTTTAAGAGCAACAGTAGCAGGTACACCAAACTGTGTTAATACAGAGGTAACTGTACCAGTCCATGAGTCGTCGGCCTTGTCTTCTAAAGCTTGTAAAATTTTATTATCATCAAAATACTTTTCTACTTTTCTTGTAACATCGGAGCCTACGCCAAGATCTAGTAACATAGTTCCAAGAGTAAGTGTTCCTTCTGCTAGTTTAAAAGCACCTTCGCCAACACCTGCAACACCTGCGGTTACTGGATCAACAATATATTTTTCAATAAATCCTTCATCATTATCTTTTTTAGGTGCACTGGAAGTAGAATCAAATTTAAAATTACCACCTATTTGTTTTTTTACTGTTATAGGATTTCCGAATCGATCTATTTTTCGATTATTAATTATTGGTGTTCCATTTGAGTCTGCGTTAAGAGCCGCAGCTCTCTCTGAAATTGGATTTCCAAATCTATCTGTTGCTGTAACCATAGACTAAACTCCTTTATGGTTTTTCGTTGTATAGGCCTGTTTGTGAATCGTAAGTTAAAGTTCCACTAGGTAGTGAATCTAAAAGTTCTTGTCCTGCAGCACCCGGTGGTAATTCAACTGCTCTATATGTGTTGTACTGTTGTTGTGCAAACATTTCTGCTAGTTGCATATCAGTAGGAGCATTAGGATCTCTCTTATTATCTTTGTAATAAGGATCTGAAAGAGCTCTCATAAGATTTTCATTGCCCATTATATCGTTCATTGCTCCAGTTATAAACTCTCCTCTTGTAAGAGTTTTTGCATCTTGTTTTAATTTTTCTTTTAAAAGTTCTGTTGCCAATGCTTTTTCATCAATCTTACGATCTTCAGATTTTTCATAAGCAGATACGCCAGCTTCAATACCAGCTTTCTTAATACTTGCAGCACGGTCCATTAAATCATTTCCTAATTTAGCAAATTCTTTTAGTGGTTCTTTTGCAGACTCTGCAATACCTTCTACTAAGTTACCTCTTTTTGTAGCAAGGTTTAAACCAAACTGTACCATAGCATTATAGCCTGCAGTCTTTGTTCTTTTTCTTGTGTCATCACCAATGTATTTCTCAAATAAATCTATACGTTCTTTAATAAAGTCATCTAGTTCTCCAGACTTAATTTGATCACTTGTTATTTTAGCATCGTCTTTAGGTTTTTTAGGTGGTTTAGCTGGCTGTATGTCTTTATCTTGTGGGCTAGTTGAAACAACAGGTGGAGTGTCAGCACTTTGTTCAGCTTCACTTGTTAAATAATCATAGCCATAATAACCTGCAGGAAGAATAGTAGAAGCTTGACCTGCTATATTACTAAAACTTCTTGCACCTATTCCTGTAGGTTTGTTTCTTAAAAAACCAAGACCTGATTTTCCTGGTTGAACTGCGCCTTGAATAGGAACTTTTGAACCCAATAAACCTCCTTTAGGTGCAAAATAATTTTTATATGTACCTGGTTTAATTAACGCTTTTCCTCCTCTAACCATGTAGGGTAGAGCTCTTAAACCTAAACCTGCTATTCCTGCTATTAGTGGTACTACCATTAGTTACCTCCAAACAAATTACCTAAGCCTTCTGATAAACCACCAAAGCCTTGACCGAATTGACCAAGAGCTCCTAACCCTGCAATACCAAGACCAAGTGCTTGCGCATATGGATTGGTAGCTGGCTGTTGAGTATATTGAATACTGCTACTTGGAGTGCCTCGTAATATATCACTAGCAAAACCAAGTCTTCTAAATGGTTCTTGCTGTGCTTGAATTTGTTGTTGTCTGTTAGCTTCCATTTGTGCTTGTCCTAATTGTTGTTGCATACCACCAATACCTAGTAATGATTGAACATCTGCTTGACCAAGTTGCTGTCCTAATGCACCAAGACCCGCTTGAGTTTTAGCCATTGCACCTAATTGCTGACCAGCACCTAACTGTCTTCTTTGTTGTGCCTCTTGAGCACCCATCGCAGCACCTTGTGCTTGTTGATAGTTACGTGATAAGTCTTCAAAAATACGTCTTGATTTTATATCTTGTAAATTTTTTCCTAGCTCTGCTTGCGCCACACCAAAACGAGAACCACCAAAAGCTCCTGCTCTTGTTGCTTGTCCTGCAAGATTTGCTTGCGCCATTTGACCTTGTCTCTCTAATTCTGCTAAAGCTTGTTGAGTAACTTGTTGTTGATACGGATCCATAAAAGCTTGTGCTGAACTTGGATCGTATGCTTGTGTTGCACCAAGTAAACCTGCTACACCAAGACCTGATGTTCCCATTGCTTGTTGTAAAGCGGGTGCGTAAGAACCTATGTTTTGACTTGCTAAACCAAAAGCTTGTTGTTGTTCTGGAGTAAATCCTGCAAACTCATACCCGGGTACAGTTTGAGCGATACCTGCTCTACCAAATTTACGTAATTGAAAAGCTTCTTCTGTTTCATCATCCCTTTTTACAGCGTTTGGATCACCAAATACAGATGCAAGTAATTGCTCAGATCTTTTTTCAATATAAGGAGCTTGTTGCTGCCTTTGTATTATTTCTTCTGCCATTATTTTTTGCCTCCGTATTTATTTTGTAAACTATAAAGGAATTTTGATCCTCTGTCTCTAGTATCTTGCTTACCTTTGCCACCCATTGCTGCTCCAAGTCCTCTTACAGTTCTTGAATTAATAACAAATTCTCCATCACTTAACATTGCTGGTATATCATCACTAGTCTCGGTTCCCGGTCCAGCTATTTTACCATTCTTACGAGGAAAACCACCTTGTCTTAAATTATTTATTTCTCCTCCTCCAGCTCTTTGAAGTAAGTTAGGTCCATACTGAGAGAAAGGAATCATACTAACTCCACCCATAGGTGCATTACCTATGTTAGTAAAGCCCGGTACCTTACCATATATATCTTCAATAATTGTTGGTTTCTTTTCTTCTTCTTGACCAGAAAGAAGTCCTGTTATTCCTGCAATACCACTTGCAGTTAATAAAGGTTTAGCTTTTGCAAAATTAGCTATTGATCCAAGAACACTTGTAGCACCTGGTTTTTGCACAGCACCTTTCATTATAGCGTCTTTAAGTAAAATTTTATTAGCAATTGGATTACTACCTGATGTAGCCTTAAGAATACTTGATGGTACTCCTGTTGAAGCCGTTCTACCAAATAAGCCACCTAGTCCTTGACCAGCTTGTAGACCACCAAATTTACTAAGAGCTCCACCTGTTAACCCCGATAATGCGGCAAATCTAAGAGCCTCTTGTGGACTCCTACCTGCAACTAAACTACCAAGACCACCACCAATAGCTGAACCTAATATAGGTCCTCCAGCTAAAAATCCTAACCCTGCACCAATAATAGGGGCTGCTTTTTTGGCAGCTTTAAAAATCTTCTTTAGCATGTTCTCCTTTTGCAAATCATGATTGTTGTATAAAGCAAGGAGGCTAACCTTGTAAGTTAAGAAGCCTATTTAATCATATAATTATAGGCAAATTTCGTGTAATGTGCAATGACAAATATGTCATTTGATATAAAGAAAGTCCCAATGGTCCGTGTAACGTGGCTCGATGCTCGTGATACAGAGACAGGTTGGCTAGATATAAAGGACGTTATGAACGCTCCTTTAGCAACATGTCAAGAAGTTGGTTGGTTAATTCACAATAATAAAGAGAAAGTAATCATTATGCGATCTTATAGCAAAGACAAAGACGATATATCTGGTGGTGGCGCTATCGCTATACCAAAGGGTTGGGTAACAAAGATAGAATACTTATCCGTTGACTACGCAGAACACGAATAGCTTGTCAAGAAAACAATTATTAAAAAGATTATTGATTGGGAGAAAAATATGTTTAAATTAGATTCTCACCAAAATACAAAATCACAGGAGACATTATGGAAAATCAAGAAGTACTAAAAGCTATAGCTGTCCTCGCTGACAAGGTGGGGCGCTATCATGAACGTTTAATGTTTATGGAAAGAGAATTAGAAAAACATCAGAAAGACAACTCAAGTCACTGTGATGAAAACTGCGAGTGCAGGAAAAACTAAAGTTCTCCTCCAGATCCAAAAACGTCTGGCATTTTAACAACGCGAATGGTAACATCTTTGGTCTTCGTTGAAGCCCAAGGATTACCACAGTCGCTACAATCACCTGTTGCTAATTCTTCCGAATCAACTTCATTATTACAACTATTGCAATACACTTTTTCCCAAACCTCTGGTTTTAGAATAGGAACTTTATTACCGTCTACTACTTCGTGACCAATGACTTCAGCGTCTTGTACTTTTTTACCTA
>Ga0222718_10002056_pt1 | contig 18419 bp, 15 predicted proteins | sample C33_27DmetaG_FD_165045 | JGI IMG/M metagenome (GOLD analysis project Ga0222718, IMG submission 165045) | Estuarine water microbial communities from San Francisco Bay, California, United States - C33_27D | ecosystem: Environmental > Aquatic > Marine > Unclassified | place: USA: California... | reverse complement strand
TGCTTTAATGCAAATGGGTTTGAGGGTTTTACAAAGCGAGCTTACACCATTGCTACCCAGTGATGGCTTTAAGGTTGTACAAAGTAAAACAGATGAAGTAGAATCAAATACAAGCGAGACAAAAAAAGATTCGTAAGTATTTGAAATGACTCCAATAGAAACAAAGAGCCTTTCATCTAATGAGAGGCTTGCTTCACTCCAAGGGGAGGCTAGATTAGACGGCAGCCCTTGTAGGGGAGTGTGCTCTACGACATACGGTGATCTTCACTGCCACACTTGTGGTAGAACTCAAACCGAGATTACCGACTGGAACACAATGTCTTCTCATCAAAAGAAACTTATTAACATAAAGAATGCTGCTGCTGGATTTAAGATTAGACAACTAGAATCTCAGGACGAGCGTTGGGCGGAGTATCAAAAATTGAAAACCATAGATAACCTTACAATCAGAGACGCCATAAAAAGAGTTCTCTCTGTGGCTACCAGCCAAGGCGAAATGTTTGATCAAGACCATAAGTGTATTGCTATACTTACAAAGATCATTACTTCAGATCATAAGTTTAATGACATATCGCTTCAGTCAATTCTTTCAGAAGATGACTATGAAACAATCAAATCAAGATACGAAAAATAATCTAACTATGCTAGAGGTGCATGTTCCAGAATCATGCATCAAGCAGGCTACGGCTATGTCAAAAAAAATGGGCATGCTTAACAACTCAATCACCCAAGGCAAAGGAAATGTAGCTGGATTTATTGGTGAAATAATAGTTGCCAAATTCTTAAATGCTGAACACAAAAACACTTACGACTACGATTTAATTTATAACAATAAAAAAATAGATGTTAAAACCAAAAGAGTTTCCACAAGACCTAAGTTAGGGTATGAGTGTTCAATAGCTGAAACCAGTACACATCAGAACTGTGACATCTATGTATTTACTAGAGTTAAAAAAGACTACAGCATGATCTGGTTGCTTGGATATTTAGAAAAAGATTTATATTTTAAAAAAGCAAATTTTTTAAAAAAGGGAACAATAGATCCAAGTAATAATTGGAAGGTTTTAACAAGTTGCTACAACATACCAATCTCAGAATTAAAACAAATAAATTTATTAGATGAATATTATTAAGTTGACTTAGTATACAAAGTCTTTATAATCTTAACTTAAACATTAAAAGGGAGTTTATATGTTAAAGATTGAAAAAAATATACCGATGCCACCCAACTGGCAGAAACACTCAACAAGAAAGCACGACGAAATCAAAGAGACTTTATATACCATGGAAGTAGACGACTCTGTTTTTTTTCATGACTATCAGGAAGCTGTTAGGTTTCGTGGCAGGGCTCATAACTATAAAAATACTTTAAGAAACTTTGATAGAAACTTTGCTATAAGAACTGTCGATGGTGGCTGGAGAGTTTGGAGGGTTTCATAATGGCTAAATCAAAAACAGTACAATCAATTACCCCGGTTAAGAAAAAAACTTCTATAGGTAATTCAAGACTTAGTTATGGTTCAGGTATGAACAAAAAGAAAAAAGCTAACTTTAAGAAATATAGGGGGCAAGGTAAATGAAAGATTTTAATTTAGCCGTACAAAGATATTACGAAGTTAAGAACCCCGGGAAGAACGATCCCACTTACATTAAATATTTTACTAAGTGTTTTGGTAAAAAGAATATTAATAAGTTATCTAAAGAAGATCTAGCCAACGCTAGGGCGGGGATAAAAAAATCTCCCGGTACTGTCAATAGATACATAAACTTTTTAAGAGCAGTGCTTAATTACTGCTACGAAGATTTAGGCTGGTTGGACACAAAGCCAACTCTTAAAAGAGTAAAGGAGTCATCCAAGAGGGTGAAGTTCTTTACGCTTGAAGAGTGTGCTAGGTTGCATGAGGCTTTGCCTGAGCACCTCAAACCTGTGTTTGTTTTCTCCCTTATGACTGGTGTCAGGATGTCCAACTGCCTAAACCTAAAGTGGGAAGATATACAAGATGGATGGGTATCCATTCATGCAGACGAGACCAAGAACGGGAGATCTCTTGCGGTGCCTTTAAACAAAGATGCACAAGAGTTGTTGAACAAGATAAAACAAATTGGTCCTTACGTCTTCACATACGCCGGTAGGAAGCTTACAAGAACGTCAAACACTGGATGGTATAAGGCACTTAAAAAGTGTGGCTTAGAGGGCTTCAGGTGGCACGACATTAGACACACATGGGCTACTCATCATGTGCAGAATGGTACTCCATTACATACTCTGCAACATCTTGGTGGGTGGTCCGACTTTAATATTGTCAATAGGTATGCTCACTTGTCGAAAGATTATCTTAATGAGGCTTGTGAGAATACTATATCTTTGATATCTTGAGGTTTGATACCTTCTTGCGGGGCTGCCAGTTAATCATATAACCCCCCTTTTTACTGTATGTTTGGCGGCTTCGCTTTTTTAATTATTCTCTTGTTCTTCCAAAGCTTCAAAGTATGCTTTGTTAAATTCTTTCATAATTAATAATCTTTCAAGATCTAGTTCATCATATATTTGATAATACTTTAACGGATTAGATTCGTAATATTCTGATCTTGCTGATTCCATTGCTTTCTTATTGGTTAAAATTTCTTTTGTAACGCCAGCTATAATACTGTTGTTTCCATACTTTCTTGTGGAGTATGCATTCAACAAGTTCCCAAGACTGGCTATCCCTGTATCGCCCCCAACTCTATCCAAGAAATCTTCCGCATCCTCTCCGGGATCCATGGCTTCGTTAAGCTGTCTATATGCAAACTCTATTTCTTTCACCTTTTCAACATTTTCATAAAAAAGCTGCATGTCTTCAGAGTCTTTAGGCGAAACGGTTATTCTTCTTAAGAACGGTATCTGATCAATCCTTGGTCTATCTGGAGAAAATGCAAGCTGATATGATCTTTTAGCAGTTCTACCAAGACCACCAGTTGCGTAATCAAGAACATACTGAATTATTGCTGGGTCCCAGTCCTGATCTCCACTGTAATATTCATTACCGCCAGAAATATTATTAACAGATCTAGTCATGTTTTTTATAAATCCTAAGACTCTTTTGTTTTCGTTATACGATCTCGGAGTAAGTTGCCCAAACTTGGGCTCAAAATATATTGGAGTTCCAAAATGATCTCTATTAGCCATTAACTCAACCAAAGGTTTAGCAAATGTTGGTGTCGCAGATATACCCAAATCTCTTAATACACTGCCTTCATTTATTGATATAGAAATAGGTGCATAGTTATGTAAAAATGATTCACCCAGATCAAGACCTGCTTTAGCCAAAGATTTATCATAGTTATCCAAAACATTACCCATAGCCAATTCAGCTGTTACCCTTCCAGTGTTAGCAAAAATAGCATATCCATAAGGCATTGGTATGCCCAAACCTATTGGATACTTTCTTCCATCCTTGGTCATAATGTGATATTTAGAGCCGCTACCCCATTTTTCTATTTTTAAATCACCATCAATAAACTCAACATCTGGGAACATAAATATGAATTTAGTTTGTTTTTCCCATTCAGATATTTTTTCATAGTAAAGCCTTCCATCCTCATCTTCACCGCTGGCTAAGATATTATAAAGCGTTGAACTAAGCCCTGTTCCGTATAAACCTATAAGTGCTTTGGATTTTCTGGATGAAACATTTCCGGGCGTCAAACCCCTAAACACATTAACCGATCCTTGGACACTTGCATTAAAGAACATATATAAAGCATTTACAGTAGGACCCATTGTTCCCATTCTATTAAAGTTAATTGTAAGATTTTTTGCTAATGAAGCAGCCCTTTCATATGTTACTGGTGTTGCGTTTTGCAAGCCACCCATTGATTCAACATAACCCTCAAAAGCGGTGAACCTTGCTGCGTTTTCAATACCCATATTCATTCTTTCAATAACAGAAAAAATAGTTTTGTAAGCAGACTTGGCGTTTCCTTTAAAGGTTCCAGAATACATATCTCTTAAATCTTCAAACTCTTTTGTTAATTGATCAATTGTTTTTTGTTCTATATAACCAGTTTCACCACCATACTCTTTAAACTTCCTTAAAAGAACTTGTTTTCTAGCCATGTCATCAGACAGCTGATATTTCTTTTCTACTTGTTTAAGTATTTCTGGAGTAATGTCTATTCCTTGTGTAGCAATTGAATCTAATTCATTTTTAATTGCTTCTGCGTTTAGTGATCTAGATTTTTCAAAACGAACAAGATTGACAGCATTAGACAAAATGTTTTTAGATGTGTAATATTTTTTAGAAATTTCTAAGGCTTGAGCCCTACCATTTGGCAGCTCTTCTTCAGCCATTAAATTGAAGTATCCAGTTTGCACATCCCTTAAAAAGTTATTAATCATAAACGATGGATCGAGAGACGTGTTGACCATAGAAAGGTACCTTGTAACAGCTCTAGCACCTTTCATGAAAGGATTAGTAACTTGAGAATCAAAATTATCAAATCCTAATGCAAGACGCTTATCATAAATCTCAACATACTTTTGTACGCCGTCTTCTTTAAAGCCAACTCTTGACCTTCCTTTTACAGGGTCCCACTTAGCATCAACAGATTTTATTTGCCCGACATCTTCTGAGACGCTCCACAAATCACTTGGGAATGATCTAGCAAGGTCTGCCAAAGATTTAGTTACTCTATTTTTCTCACTATTAATTGCTGCTCCAGTTGCTTGTATAATTGATTGTTGTAATGGAGAGTCTGCTAAAGATTCTCTTCCTTTAGCTTTTTTAATTAATTGACCAGACACAGTCATTTGACTGTTTATCAAATTATTTTTAGATTGCGGTCTTTGTAATTCTCTTCCAGTTTCGGGGTCTATAAGTGTATCTTCAGCAAAACCAACTAAAGGCACATAATATTTATACCTTGAAGACCAGTCTTGTATTAGCTCCTCTGCTATTAAACCTGAATCTGAAAGAGTTTTTCTGGTATTTTCTAACAAAGGCTTATGAAAATCTTCAAAGGCTTTAAGAAGATTTTTTCCTTTGGTTAAAGATCCTCTAGCTTTTTGATCATTCAGATCATAGATAACCCCATATTTTTTTAATGTTGCCAAGGCTTGCTCAGTTGTAATTCCTGATCCTGACTCTGCTTTTTTTAATTTATTTTGCAGCGATGTTAATTTAGATTTAGCGTTAATAATATCTTGTGGACTTGAGTCTACATTGTTTTGAACTGCCTCAAGATTTTGCTCAGCCTCTGTAACCTGATCTTGAAATAAAGTAGGTAAATATGCATTTCTTTCTGGTGCATGTAGGTTATATATAAAATGATTATATTCTTGCTCAGAAATTCCTTTCGCAGTTAAAAATTCAAGAAGGGGTTCATAGTAGTTTTCTCTAATATCTCTAAGCAGGTCTTTAACTCTTCCCGGAAAAATGTCTGTTTGCGTTGACACCCTCCAATCTTTTGAGTTTGGATCTATGCCCGCATCTATTAATCTTTGTGTAATAGCGTTGTTACCAAATTGTTCAATGATATTTTCTTCTATTGTCCAAAGCCTGCCAAACTTATTCGCAACCTTGATGTTAAAAGCCTCCATGGTGTCAGCCCACGCCCGCATCTCAGGCAAAGAAAAATCACCGTCTGGATCGGGACCCTTGGGTGGTGCTGGAGGTGCTGGAGGTGCTGGAGGATCAATGCCGTCTAACGCATTGTCTATCGCATCTGATTGTTCTTGTGGAATGTCTGGAGCCTTGCTAACGGGCTCAAGACTTATTGCTGAGGACTCTGATCCTGTGGTTGGGAAGGATCCATCTGGTCCTCTTTCTGGCTCTTGATTTCTGTATTTATCGTAGATTGCGTCAACTTTTGCCCTGATACGATCAAGCCCTTGCTGTATGCTTCTTTTCGTAAGTTGCCCTTGTAGGTAACCTTCTCCATTTGGATTATCTCTCCAGTTATTTTTTAGATACTGAGTATTATACTTAATGCCATGTTCTGAGGCAAACCCAACCCCCTCAATCTCAACAGATGACATGGCTCTATCTATCTTGTTATCAAAATCTTCTATGATGTTACCATCAAATTTAAAATTAATAATAGATATTCCACCAGCATCTATTTGAGTAAAGCCATCTATGCCCTCTTTTTCAAGAGCAGCCTTTAATTGCTTTCTCATTAAAGATGAAATTTCTATAACAGCACCACTTGCTGTGTCTACAAATTTTATGACTGATCCAGAATTAACACTTTCGTTATTTAAATCTGCTATGTCCTCATCTTTTATAGATTCGTTAGAAGAAAAGTATGGTACAGCCTCTTGTCTAAATACATATCCCCAAGCTCTTAAAAAATCATCAGCAAATTCTAAATCACGCTCACTAAACTGTTGCTCTCCTTGTACTTTTTCAAGTATTAAATTTGCAATAATGTTGGGATTAATCTTGCCGTCATACGCACCAAAGCTATGTGAAAACTTATAAAGCCCTGTACCGGGAAAAAGGTTTAATATATCGTTTCTGCCCTCAGAAGTGGTTATTACATCTAACAATTCTTTAGTCATCTCAGCTTTCTTTTTATCAGAAAGTTTTTCTGCAAAAGCAAACTGTTGCAATGACTCTGTTGGTATAACCTCTGCTGTGACTATGCTTGATGCTTTTTCTAAAAAGGTTTCATAACCAACATATTCTGCTGGCTTGCCCTTTTCTTGCAGCTGTTTGTTTCTTGCATAGGTCCACAACACAGCTTGCATTTCCATTGGGGTAAGGTTGTCATTATTTTTTTTATTATAAATGTCTGTCGCTTTTTGAATAACAGATGTGCCATACCTATGGTTTGCTAAAGCACCTTGACCCTTTTGAAACCCAAGAAGATTAAACATCCAAGTGTCCATTGTTACTGCATTTGGATTTTTTCCAGTTAAGTTTTCATAAAAACTTTGTAGTTTCCAACCAACCCCCTCAAGCTTTTGCCCAAAGTCTGGTGCAGCCAATGCTGCCTTTGCATATTGACCAGCTTCAGGTTGAAATCCGGGGAGGGGATCCGCTCCTTTTGCCATTGCGACTAAAGACCTTAAAGTGTAAGCAAGATTTGTTTCAACGGGTGTTTGTGATGAATATATTGTTAGAAGACGCATAACATCTTCTTTAAGTTTTGGGTTACCCTGAACTAAAATATCAACTTCATCATTAACATTTTTATACCAGTTTCTACTTTCATCAACCAAAGATAAGTCTTTTTGTTCTGCAAGCTTGACCAAATCATTGGCAAGTTTATTAAAATCTTTTTGTGTATTTTTGAAAACACCGGGTGCTAGCCTTGGTGCACCATCATAGGTTCCATCTGATTTAGGAGAGAGCTCTCCTATAGAAATATAGTTTACCTGTTCTGTAGATCGAACGTCGTCTCTGTCTTTTCCGACTCCATCCCTTTCCACTCCTCTATAGGTTGTCCCTTGCTCAGAGCCAGTTTGAGCATATCGCTCAGGGATTCTTCTGGAGTATACTTGAGAATCTGCATCGGAACGAGGTGATTGAAACGAGTCTCGTATTCCGAAACCAACTTGTGAAAATCTGTTATTAGATACTGCATTCTCTATTCCTTTTATAAGTGTAGTAGTTTCTGGAGCATTTTGTTCAAAAAACTTAGGATTATTGTAATACAAACTAAACGCTTGTGCGAATAACTCGGATTTAACAAAATCATTTAAGCCATCGTTCATGAACTGAATGTTGTTATTAGAATCCAAATAACCCTGCTCTGATGTTGGTAGACCTCCAGTTTCTGACCATTTTACCAAATCAATTAAAATTCTATTAAATGGGTATCCAAGCTCGTTACCCGAAAAGTTACTTGAATATTTGTCTGTTTGTGATTTAAAGTACATAGAGAACATTTCTCGCATTACCGGACCACCAGTCTCAAACTTATAGTTTTGTAAAGACTCTATAGGTATCTCGGTGATGCTGTTGACTCCAAATTGTTTTTGCATTTTTTTAGTTTCAACATCAAAATTAATAAAGTTAAAAAGAGGAGAGTCCGCAGAAAATGGTTTTCTGTTTGTGTTCGGGTTATCGCTTTGAGTAAAATTATAATCAATGTGATGAGCTATCTCATGCACCAAAGTTTGCTGTAATCTTGCTTGTGCACCATATGTAAAACTTTGCAAATCAAAGTTATCTAGCTCAAATTTAGTTTTTAAATTTTCTGATATTTTGTTTTCATCAAGCAATACTTTTTGAGAAAGAGTGATTGTGGCTGACTCAGGTGTATATAAACCCAAGGATGTTTGTTCTTTAGTATTTGACTGTATGCTGCTATGAACCCCTATAAAATTAATCCCCTTCAAAACTGTTTCTGGTAAACCATTATTGAATGCTCCATAAAGGGCACGTGCCACAATATCTGACTCAGAATCATTTAAATCCCTAGTGTTTTTATAGTTGGTGTTATTAGAAAAATTTTGATAGCTATAATTAAAAGTATTATTTTCTGGATTTAATGCGGATCGGACAATGGAGTCAAAACCAAAATCACCAAGGTCGTAGGTGTTATAATTTTGTTCTTGCGGAGCACCATCTTGATCAGTCTTACCTTGTTGTTTAATTGTTATAAGGTTTAAATTGTTTGGGTTCCAAGCAAGTGGAGCAATAAATTTTTGTTTAATATTATCAATCTCTGCATTTAAATCGGGGTTGTCTACAACAACGCTATCTATAACTGGTTGACTTATTAGTTCAATATCTCGACCAATGTCAAGTGCCCTATCAACATCATCCTCTACAATCTCTTGATCATTTTGTGGATATATATTGTCATAATCTTTTTTTGCAACAGCATTTAATTCTTCTGTTGGCTGAAATCTTGACAGGTATGATTGTAATATTTTTTTATCTTCTTCAAGGTTTTGAATTGTTGACTGATTATCAGCAGCATTTATCTGTCCATTAATCTCAATAACTCTTTGGCTTACTTCATCGTTAAAAGTTTGTGGGTCAATAATTTGATCGGCACCCATAATATTTAAAACTTTTTTCCCTTCTATCAGAGCCTCTTTTAATTCATTGCCGTCTAGCTCTGCTATTTCTTCTTGAAGCTGGTTTGCTAGTTCTATTTCTTCCTCGCTTAAACCCTCTGTCATTGGATCATTTTGAATTATTCTTTGTGCCATATATTCATCGGGAAGAATTTCTGGCATTACAAAATTATAATATTGTCTATTAGGAACAAACGGAGTGCCTGATTCTTCCTCTTGCATTTGTAGAATAGATCTTGCCCCGGGATCAAACTGTTTGGATGCATGTAAAAAACTATATGTTTCATCCACTGACTTATATGTTGAGTTTACTTGCTTGGCTGAAATTTCAAGCTCTCTTCCTAATCTTCTTGCAAGATTTGGATCTAAATCATTTAAAGTCATTTTTATATCTGGTGCAAATGCTGCGGTTCCTTGCATTCCTATCATGCCACCAGCACCTACAACGGTTGCTATAGATGTCATTGCTGCGTTGTCCAGCATAACATCAATCCAAGATGGACCTTTATAGTTAGGGTTGTCCTTGTTTAACCAAGCAAACTTAAGCTCTGTGTTGACCCCATTCATTGCGTTGTTTGTTTCTTGTATTATGGTGTTAACATTTTCAGCACCAAGCTCTCTAATCGTTGTTCCAAAACCATCACGAATAAATGTATTGACATTGGCTCCATTTGCTTTCCAATATTTATTTAGAGTTTTACTTACAAATGGTAGTGGAAACGCTTCTGTTCCTATCTCTGACAGTGCGTTAATGGTAGAAACCTTTACAGCTTTATCATGATCTAGACCGCTCATTCTTGCTTGCCTGTAAGAGGAGCCCATTTCAAGATAACCAAAGAATGGAAGCATTGGTGTTGCAAAGGCTGGATTTTTTGTTGCCATGGTAGCAACTATAGCGGGAGTCATTAATATTAAGGAGTCCATGCCAGCAGATAAAGCTTTTTCAGTTTTGCTAAGCTTTGATGCTTTTTCTATAGAATCAATTTGATTTTGTAATTCATTCCAAGCGTCAGTATTTTCTTCTATAAAGCCAATATATTTATTAACTATTTGTTTTTTTTCTTCAATAGGTAAATTATTAAATTTTTCTTCTTGTTCTGCTCTGGCACTTTCAAGTAAATTTTGTTCTTTTCCAAGCAACAGTCTTGATGCGGCACCTTCTCCAAACCCTATTCCAAATGTGGGAACAGGTTTTTTCTTACCCATCTCTTGTCTAATATCTTCTTCTTCTGACAGATACTGCATATCAAGCATATTTTGCCTAAACATAGGAACAGCTTTTTGCACAGAAGCAGACCCAGCTTTTAACAAGCTTAAAGCAGGCTTATATGTTTGTTTAATAGATAAAGGACCAAAGCCAATGCCGGGAGTATCTAATAAAGTGTCAACAAAAGAATCGTCCTCCTCTTCTGGAAGACCTGTGGTTTTATCTATATTAAGTATATCTTGAACAAGATCTTCTTTTTCTTCTTCTGGTATTAAAGAAAAAGGATTTTGAATGTTTGTATCATTTGCCACACTGTACTACCTAACTAAAGTTCTAAATAACAGATCTAGTAATTGATTGTCTTGCAGCTCTGGGTTGTTTGGATATCTTGATTGATATCTTAGCTCTATAGTTTTAACCAATGCATCTATATCTTGTTCTTGGAATTGTTCTTTTATTTTAGGTAAATATGTTTGTCTTGTTTCGCCGGGCTCCACGGTGGCTGATCTAAACTGAAATGTTTGTGGCTGCCTGATTGTTGGTGCAGTCTGTTTTTCATATACAGTGCCAGATTTTAAATTTTTTAATATTTCTGCTTCTGTTGGAAGCGTGTTAATGATCGCTTCGTTTGGAACAGTTAATAATACTCCTGCGGTGTTTCTTTTCATGCGGTAATGTTTTACAGATTTATCCCACCCAAGATCATCAACTTCTTCGCTAGATAAAATATCAATATCTGAGCTAATGTCTATACCTGATTCTAAAACAGTCCTTATAGATTCGCTTTCTTTTTCATTGTTGCCACCAATTTTATTAATAGCATTTTGAAGTGTTTGATTCACACGAATTTTTTCATAAAGATTTTTTTCATTTTTGCGGAATTCGTCGCTGGCTTGTGCTCTTAGTGCCATCTCTCCTTCTGTGGTACGCTCTAACATAGACTTTAATTTTTTCTCTAAAGCCTCTGCAACTTCAAACATTCCTGCGTTTTCTGGCTTGGATACTGCATCAGAAATAATTAAACTAACCGAAGAGGTTAAATCAATCATGTCTGCCAAAGACACAGATTGTGCGTCTGTTCCGGCTTGTGTTTCTCTTATTGCAGATTTTTTAATATCTGGAATAAAAGAAGTTTTTGTATATTCGTTCCCCTCATCATCAACATAAGTAAAATTTCCTTTTAAAACAGCAGCAGGTTTTGTGTTGATAGTTTTTTCATCAACCTCAAAAGAATTAAAATCTAACTCAACTGATTTAATTGTTCCTTTTGTACCATCATTGGCTATATATCTTTTTCCAATAAAGCCTCTGCTTTTCATTCCAAATATTTCATTTAAAGATTCGTTATAATCACCAAGATTTAAATTTTCTAATATTTCTGGGTTTTGTCTTATTTGTTTTATAAGTGGGTTTATTGTTGCAACTGCCTCAGCCATTGGTTTTGATAACACTCGAACAATATCAAGGTTCCCCTTTTTAACATCGTCATACACAATTCCCGCAAGATGATTAATCATTACATCAAATGACGCAGTGCCAACTTTTGATGGTATATTTTCATCTTGTGCATATGTTTTCAAAGAACCATAAACATACTCTGAAAGTTTTGCAGATGTATATCTATCAGCTTCTTCATATCCCATTTCTTTTACTTTGGTATTTATTTCTTTTTCTCTAAGAATTAATTCTCTCTCATTCGTCGCCAATTCTTGCATTTCTGGAGATAGGTCTATGTCAATAAGCTCTGTTTGTTTTTTTAATAGCTCTGTTCTAGCAGCTTGACCCTCTGTGGCAGCAACCCTTGACTGTATGGTAGATACTTGTTCTGCCTCTCCAATGGTTGTTCCTTCTGCAAACCCCTCAATACCAACGTCAGAAACTGGAACATCTTTTCTTTCCGCTTCTTTGCGTTGTGTTTCCATTTGCTCTTCATAAAGATTCAGCCTTCTTGCAGAAAGCATTAAATCTAAACCTTGATTAAAACCGCTACTAAATCCTGCCATAATTTATCCAAATAATTTTGCTGTAAGAAAACCTATAGCTGCTCCTGTTGCTGCTCCAACCGGACCACCAACCATAAAACCAATAGCCGCACCTGACCCTGCCAATGTGCCAGCTGTGGTAGCCTCAGCCATTTCTTTTTGTTGTTTTAAAGATTGCTCTGCAATATCTTGTTGGGCTTCTATTCTTGCTGAACCCAGCAAGCCTGCATAAGCTTGTTTCTTTTGTTCTTGTCCTACTCCTAATAACCCTCTAGCCATTAGCTCCTCCTTGTTGTAATGCCGCCCTGTCTGTTAATGCACTTCCAAGACCGCCAGATAAAATTTGTGTTCTTCTTTCATCAGATCTCATTCTTGCTAGGTTTGACGCTGCAACTGTTGCAGAAACTTGAGATCTTTCAAGATCTTTGTAAAAACTTTCGGTTTCTCTCAAACCAAAACCACCAAGCCTTCTTCTTTGTTGTCCGCTCAAATTTGCATATTGAGTTGCCACCGCTTGCTGTGCTCTACTAATTTCTTCTTGTTGAAGACCTCCAAACCCAGTTGTCATTTGTTGAATTAAGTCTTGTTCTACAGGAAAAAACCTATTTAAATAATCTTGAAACTCTGCCTCATATAAATCAGCAAGAGTGTCTTGAGCAGCTGTATCGCCAGTTCTATATGGATCTACAAAATACTGACCTGTTTGTGGGTTAAAATCCATTCTGCTTTTATAATCATTGTTTATAAACATTCTTGTTTCTGGCATTAAACCCAAAGATCCTCCTTGAAATAGATTTGTCATAGGATCAGCCATTAGCCGCCACCTTTATTGCCACCAAAGGTACCCGACGCCATTCCCAGACCAACACCAGTTCCAACTGCCGTGCCTAAAAGTTGTTGTCTGCCAAGATAGCTGCTTAATCCTGATTTTGCTTCAGCAGCAGCCCTTCTGCTAGAAAGATCTCCTACGTCTGAAAGACCAGCAATTGATTGACCAGCTTGTCCTTGTCCCATTGCAATTACATTTTGCAATCCTTGATAGTATCTATCAGTTTGTCCTGATAAAGCTTCGGCGGTTCCAACACCCATTCCTCTAGCTTGTGCTTGCTGCATGGCAGCGGCTGTGCCTCGATATTGTCCTGATGTTGGGTCTATGCCCTGAGCAAAAGCAGCTTGTTCCATCTGTCTTCTTGCTGCTTGAAACTGTGGTTGTTGTAAGGCATTTACAAATCCTGATACATTTTCATATGCTGATGGATCAGCCATACTGAAAACATCTTGTATAAATTGATTTTCCAACGGCACATAGTACTGTTGATAAAGATTAAACCTTTGTGCTGCTATTTTAGCCAATGCTTTTTGAGACGCAGTATCTTCAATTGTTGTGCTTCCGCCGCCACCTGACATTAGATCTCCTTTTCTACTATGTAATATTTAAGGTTGTAGCCTCTAGTGTTTAGTGCTTTCACTAAACCATCCCAAGGAGTCCAGAACTCTATCTTAGAACATCCTTTTGTTTCAGCTATCATTTCAACCTCGTCCATATATTTCTTTGCTGCATCCGCCCTATCGTCATGGGCAATCCAGACCAATAAACTTTTTCCCGGTTTGAAGATCAAGGGCTTTTCTTGCAACACAATGAAGCTAGTATTTGGTCTTTGATCAAGATCAACATACAGCTCAGCTATCCCAGAAACAAGTGATGCATAGACATCCTCAATCCGCCACTCTGGTTGTGACTCATCCTTGATCTTTTTAATACCGGGTAGGATGTCGTCCCAATATAATCTTACATCAACTAAAGATAGCATTCTGTCCGTAAGATATCACTAAATTTACCATTAATGTAGTCCTTTGTTACTATTCAGACGGTGGAGTTGGAAATGCAACATCATCTATAGATGTAGCACTTGAGTTGTTAGCAGGCAGGTCTCTTAATGTTTGCCTATAAGTTGACCACTCTGCTTTTTTTGTATCTGTTAAAGGACTATCGTTTACTTGAGTCCAGTCTGATTCAGTCAATAAAGCATCTCTTTTTAATCTTAGTATTTCTAATATGTTATCTGTTCTTACAACAGCCTCACCATCAACAACAATGTATTCATTTGATTGATAACAGCCTTCTATAATTCCTTGACCTTCTTGCAAACCAACTTCATTAATCTCTGCAACAGTTGTTGTTGAGTGATCTATCTCGCCAGTTGCTAAATCATAAACAGTAAAAGTATTCATTATCGTGTGTTATCCATCATTACGTTTAAAGATAATTGAGTATGGTTGTAGCCACCTGAGAAATATACTCTCCAATAAACAGTGGATTGTGATGTGCTTAAGGTTGTTATTTGACCTGTGTAAACATAGGTATAACCCCTATAAGTTCCAGCGTTCCAATAAATATTGGTATTTCCATTTGCATTAACCCATGTGGAATTATTTAAAGAGTATTGCACTCTGCCACCACTAACATCACCAAGAACCCCTGAGAAGATTGCCACATATCCTGCATTGTCTCTGACTTGTGTAATTGTTACAGGCACAAAAGAAGCATTGCTTCCTGTGTAAGTGCCTGTTCTTTGCACATAAGCTTGACCATCTCTAGCTAATGGGAACTTTGTTCCTGCTGTTACATGACTAACAATGGTTGAGCTTACATTATCAAAGCTCTTAACATTTAGTGTATCAACATTAATTCTTGCTGAATCTAACTGACCTGCGGTTATTTTTGCAGCACTTAAGTCATTAATCTTGGCGTTGGTTACAGCAAGGTTTGCAATCTTTGCATTGTTTATTGCTGCGTCTTGTATCTTTGCCGTGCTAATTGCTGCGGAACCTATCTTTGCTTCAGTGATTGCTGCGTTAGCAATCTTCGCATTGTCAACAGCTGCACTTCCAATCTTTGCTCTAATAATAGCACCATCAATAATTTTTGCGGATGATATTGCCAGATCACCAATAATACCAGATGCTGCGGTGATAGTGCCTGCTACCATCTTGGCAGCCGTAACTGAGTTAGCAGCAATCTTGTTTGCGGTAATCGCATTAGCAGCTATTTCTGCTGCGGTAATTGTGTTTGATGCAATCTTATTTGCAGTAATGGTGTTTGATGCTATATCTGATGCAACAATACTACCTGCTACAATTTTAGCTGACGTAACAGAATTTGCTGCTAGCTCATTAGCTGTTATAGCATTAGAAGCAATCTCGTTAGCAGTAATAGTATTAGATGCTATTTTTGCAGCAGTAATTTCATTTGCTCCAATCTTGCCTGCTGTGATTGCACCAGCAGCAATTTTAGCTGTTGTTATTGCACTACTAGCTATTTCGCTTGCTGTAATTGTTCCTGCAACTATTTGTGTTGCTGTTACCGAGTTAGCTGCAATAGAATCTTGATTAACAGCATCTGTAGCAATTAAAGCATTAGTTACAGCATCGTCAGCTATCTTTGCGGTGGTAACAGCATCAGAAGCTATTTGTGCTGAAGTGATAGCATTATTTGCAATCTTGGCTGAAGTAACAGCATCAACACCAAGCTTTTGTTCTGTAATAGCACCAGCAGCAATAACATCGCCTTGTATTGCATTTATTGCAATTTTAGCATTTGTTACAGCATCGGTGGCTATCTTAACCTCAGTGACCGCACCGTCAACAAGCTTGGCTGCTGTAATTAAACCATCTGCTATTTCTTGTGTGTCTATTAAGGCGGTTGTTCCTGCGGTGCCAGACGTAGAATTAAATGGTCCCGGAGTGTCCTGTATGTTTACAAATCTTATCCAGTAATATCTGGTTTGCCCTGTACCTACAGCGTGACTAAATACTGCCGCTGTTGTCTGCCCAACAAAAACCCTGCTTGCAAAACTGTTGGTGCTAGATGCCCATACTTCTGCATGTGAGAACCCAAAGAATATAGGTGTATCCCATTCAATAATAATGTTTTGAAAAGCCCCGTCGGCACTTACGCCTGTGGGTGGTGGGGGTATATCTAAAACTTCTTCATTACCAATGGTTATATCTGAGCTTGATCCGCCAATAATTCTTCCGTTGGCTCCAATGCGTATATCTCTCTTGGCTAGTCCAGCATCAATCAGATCTCTGAAGGTTACAGCCGCATCTAATGGATCTCCCTTCTCACCTTTAATTTGTGCAATGGAATCATTAACAAGGGTGGCAAATCTTTTTGCCTCTGGATCAAAACCTCTTGGTACAACAAAGGTACCTCTTACCTTAGCCATCAGGTAATCTCCTGTGGGCTTTCATATACACAGACTTCGTTCACAGCGTCTGTTCCTTCTAGGATGATATGAAAGGCTTTTGCTTGATAGCCTCCGGGTAATCTAAATATATTGTTGTTAGTAACGGTCTGTGTGTGTTTTAAAGATCCGTCTGCATAAAGCTTAAACGTAAGGCTGCTATAAGAGTCAGCACTTACTTTCGCTACGCCCGGCGATATAGGTCTATTTGAATAAAACTCTTTAGACTTCCATGAGTATGTTCTTTTGCTTGCAGACCTACCAAACTTTTTAAGGGTACCGTCAATAACTAAATATAGTTCGTCTTCCTCTCTGTCGTTGAAGCCTGCGTGTGCATAAAAATCTAAATTAACAAATGCGTTCTTTCCACCCCTTGGATCAAAGATAAATCCTTTCTTGGTGCTTGAGTCAGAGCCGTCCCATGTAAAGCCTAGGTATTTGCCTTCGTACTCATAGCCCTCTACGTTAGACGGGTAATAGTCCTGCCATTGATCTCTGGTAAATATCTGTTCGGTAACAAGATTGATGCCTGAGTTTGACATAAGCACCAGCCCGTCGGGGGAGGAATAAATAGCATACTCTCCCATGTCAACAAGTGAACGCTTATTACTATTTGGTAGATTCGCATCTATCTCAACCATAGCCATGGCTGATGGATCTGTTCCAGATACTAATAAGGGTTTACCTTTTGTTGTAACTAACAACCCTGAAGCAATAGAAGCTATACCGACTATGTCATCCTTGGTTGTTATTTGATTTGAGAGTGGGTATGAGTGTGGTAAGAAAGCTTCACTAAATAACAGCGTATTACCACTAAAGCCCGCTGTAATTCCATTAGGCATTGTTGTAATCCCAAGCATAGGTCCATCTGGGTGCAATGCAGAGGTGTCATCTGGTGGTGCTAGATTATCGACCGATTCTATTTCTTCCCCGAGAGAGGCGTCCAGAACAGCTTCTGTTGTTGTCCCCGCAGAGGTTCCAGAAACATCTTTAACAAATCTAAATATACCATTAAGGTCTGTTCTATAAATTCTTCTTTTAGAAATGTTGTATGCTCCGCTTGTTGCAGCCGGCAAAGATAGCGTGACGGTTGCTCCGTTTGCGGCATCTACAATATCGCTTGTAGAAACAGTACTAGGTGGTCCCTCTTCTCCAAAAGCAGTAATCTCTGTATATACATAAGCCCTTGATGACTCAGTAGCACCTGCTGCTGCTGTTGCATTATTTACACTAGGACCTGTAGTAAATGCTGCCGGGGTTGGCAACCCTAGTCTGTATGTTGTAGTTGGATAAGGTCCAGCACCTGATATGCCGTTGGTTGCATCAACCATTCTAGGAAATCCAGAGTCTCCTCCGATACCAGTAAAATAAAAACGCTCGTGGACATCTTCTTTAATTGGGCTTTGAATTACATCAACCTCATCGTTGAAGGTAAACCATTCGGCGTTGGTAGCCTTAAAAATTGTTTTTGTTGTTGACCCAATGTCGCTTGCTGGGTGTGTTGGTCCGGTTTCAGATGCATCGTTGGTGTCTTGCGGCAGTGCCTCTAGCCTTCCACGATCAAGAAAAACATTCTGTGCATCTTGAGCAACATCTTCTGGCAAAAGTCTAGGGCTTAGCTTTTCGTTAAGTCCGGTAAATGTTTGTAATTTAAAACCTGCCATTAATCTTTTCTCTGATCTTTCTTCCCATCTGCCCGTGAGATCCTATCTACATCGGGTGGTAACTTTAGTGCTGTTCTGACTAAAGTATCAATCCTTATCATATCATTATCCATCTGCCTTATTCTATCTATTAAGGCAACAATCATTCCGTGTTGGGTATCTAATTTTTTATGGATGTCGGCTATAAGATTTTTAAAAAGCGTCCAAACAAGATACCCCATTCCTACAGCTACTGCTGCTGGGATACCTATTGTCTCTACAACACTTAATAGCTCTTTCACTCTTCATTTTTATCTGGTGTGT
>Ga0222718_10002054_pt1 | contig 18436 bp, 14 predicted proteins | sample C33_27DmetaG_FD_165045 | JGI IMG/M metagenome (GOLD analysis project Ga0222718, IMG submission 165045) | Estuarine water microbial communities from San Francisco Bay, California, United States - C33_27D | ecosystem: Environmental > Aquatic > Marine > Unclassified | place: USA: California... | reverse complement strand
CGGTTCAAATGCGCCGCCCCGGGGGGGCGGCCTGGAGGGAAACAACCAATGCGCAAGCATCTCTTGCTCTTGCTGTCGGTCTTGCTGTCCTTCTCGCTCGTCGCTGCCGCGTGTGGTGACGACGACGAGAGCTCAGACGTCAGCGTCGGACTCGTCTTCGATATCGGCGGTGAGGGCGACCAGTCGTTCAACGACTCCGCCGCTGCCGGCCTCGCCCGGGCTGCCGACGAACTCGGGGTCGCAACCTCGAAGGTCTCACCCAATGATGACGGCTCCAACCGCGCCGAACTGCTTCAGCTTCAGGCTGACAACAGTGACATCGTGCTCGCCGTCGGCTTCCTCTTCGCCGGCGACGCCGCTGCGGTATCGGGCGAAAACCCCGACATCAACTTCGCAGTTGTCGACGATGCGATGCTCGACTTCGACAACGGAGGCGTGCCGGTTAGTGACAACACCGCCGGTCTGACCTTCGCCGAAGAGCAGGGCTCGTTCCTCGTAGGTGCTGCCGCTGCGCTCAAGAGCGAGACGGGTACCATCGGCTTCATCGGCGGTGTGTGCTGCTTCGGCCTCATCGAGAAGTTCGAAGCGGGCTATATCGCAGGCGCCAAAGCCGTGAACCCCGACATCGAGATCATCTCGGAGTACATCACCGAGTTCCCGAACTTCGACGGCTTCAATGACCCGGCCTCCGGCAAGGAAACCGCCCTTGCGATCTACGCGCAGGGCGCCGACATCATCTACCACGCTGCTGGTGGCACCGGTGCGGGCCTCTTTGAGGCCGCCAAAGAGCAGAGCGAAGCCACGGGCAGCAAGGTCTGGGGCATCGGCGTCGACTCCGACCAGTACAACACCGTCGATCCTGAGGTCCAAGAGTACGTCCTCACCTCGATGCTGAAGCGCGTTGACAGCGCCGTGTTCGAGATCATCAGGGCGCACATCAACGGCACCTTCGAAGCTGGCAACACGGTCTACGACCTGTCCACCGACGGAGTCGGCTACTCGACTTCAGGTGGCTATGTCGACGACATCGCCGACCAGCTCGACGACTTCAAGAAGCAGATCGTCGACGGCGACATCGTCGTCCCGACCGAGCCCTAAGTCAGCTCGGTCACCGGCCCCGATCCACTCGAGGGTCGGTGCCTACGTGATGCAAGAGCGGGGCCGGGATCCGTCCCGGCCCCGCTCACTTTTTCCAAAATCCACACACGCACCCAGGGGGGACTCGAATGGCGCTGGCCATCGAGCTGACGGGGATCACGAAACGCTTTCCGGGCGTCATCGCCAACGACGACGTCAACCTGGCCGTCGAGGCCGGCGAGATACACGCGATCTGCGGCGAGAACGGCGCCGGAAAATCGACGTTGATGAAGATTCTCTACGGCATGCAACCCGCCGATGAAGGCGTCATGAAGGTGAACGGCGAGATCGTCGACTTCACCAGCCCGAGCGAGGCAATCGACGCAGGGATCGGCATGGTCCATCAACACTTCATGCTGGCCGGTCAATTATCGGTGCTCGAGAACGTGATTCTCGGAGCCGAGCCCACCAAGTCTGCGAACCGTATCGATCGCGCGGTAGCCACCAAGCACCTCGCCGAGGTCGGCGAAGCCTATGGCCTCACGATCGACCCTGACGACCTCGTCGAGACCCTCGAGGTAGGCGAGCGACAGCGTGTCGAAATCATCAAGGTCCTCTACCGCGGCGCCAAGATCCTGATCCTCGACGAGCCGACCGCAGTCCTCGTACCCCAAGAGGTCGATGAACTCTTCCGCAACATGCGCGAACTCAAGGCCGACGGCGCCACCATCCTTTTCATCGACCACAAGCTCGAAGAGGTGCTCGAGATCGCCGACACCATCACCGTGCTTCGCCAGGGCAAGACGGTCGCAACGGTCAAGCCCACCGACGTGACCGCCGCCGATCTCGCCGAGTTGATGGTTGGCAGCGAACTGCCGACGCCAGCCACAACCGCAAGCACGGTCACCGACGAGGTCGCACTCGAGATCCGAGACCTCACCGTTCTCGATGACAACGGCCGGCCCTCGGTCGACAACGTCTCGCTGCGGGTCCACCGCGGCGAGGTCGTTGGTGTCGCTGGCGTCGAGGGAAACGGCCAGAACGAGATGATCGAAGCCGTGATGGGTACCGAACCGATCCACGCCGGCACAATCATCCTGCACAACAGCGATATCACCCGCCTGTCAGTCCGGGCCCGCAGAGAGGCCGGTATCGGCTACGTGCCCCAAGACCGCCACCACGAAGGGCTGCTACTCGAAGCTCCGCTCTGGGAGAACGCCGCGCTCGGCTACCAGACCAAGGCCCCGTTCTCGAGGGGCATCTGGTTCGACTCTGCGGGAACCCGCGAGCGAACCGAGAAGATCCGCGAAGAGTTCGATGTCCGTACCCCCGACATTGACGTGAGTGCGCACGCCCTCTCCGGCGGCAACCAGCAGAAACTCATCATCGGCCGTGAGATGGCGTCTGAACCCGAGCTCCTCGTCGCCGCCCACCCCACCCGAGGTATCGACGTCGGTGCCCAGGCAGCGGTGTGGGAAAATATCCGCAAGGCTCGTCGGGCCGGCATGGCAACACTCCTTATCTCGGCTGATCTTGAAGAGTTGATCGGCCTCTCCGACACGATCGTCGTGATGTACAAGGGACGACTCGTCGCCGTGCTCGACCCCAACGAGATCGATGCCCGAGCACTTGGCAGCTACATGACCGGTGCCAATCTGGCACTGGACACCACTGCGGGGGATGCGTCATGACCGACGACTCCCTCCGGCGCCGGATCTTCATGACACTGGCCGCGCCGGTCGGCGCGGTCCTGTTGTCAGTGGTCTTCTCCGCGATCGTGTTGCTGATCGCCGGGGCGAATCCGTTCGCGGCCTACGCCGACATGTTCGAACACGCGGCGAAACTCGAAACCCAGGTGTCGATGATCAACCGGGCCACACCGCTCTACATCTCCGGCGTGGCAGCCGCCATCGGGTTCCGCATGAACCTGTTCAACATCGGGGTCGAGGGGCAGTACCTGTTGGCTGCGATCTTTGCCGCCTTTGTTGGAGGGGCAGTCGCGCTACCAGGCGTGTTCCACATCGGTCTTATCCTGCTCGTGGCAATGTTCGTTGGTGGCATGTGGGCTGGTGTTGCCGGCCTTCTCTACACACAGCGGGGCATCAACGAGGTCATCTCCACGATCATGCTGAACGGCGTTGCCCTCGGTCTCGTCGCCGCGCTGGTCAAAGAGTGGCAGGCCAAAGGCGACATCGCGATCGTGAAGGTCGGCACCGAGCCGATCGCCGATTCGGGCATCATCCCGAACCTCACCTTCATCCCCGAACTCTTCGGCGACATCCGCAACGACCTCACCGGCGTGCTGGTGATTGCGATTGTGGTCGGTATCAGCTACCACGTGCTGATCAACCGCACCGTGTTCGGTTACGACCTGCGGGCGAGTGGCGCAAACCCGTTTGCAGCACGCGCCGGTGGCATTCCTCCGAAGCGGATGGTGATGACTGCAATGCTGATGTCGGGCGCCGTCGGCGGTCTGGTCGGCATGGCCGAGATCATGGACAAGGGCCGCTACAACCCGAACTTTGTCGGCTACCTCGGCTTCAACGGCATTGCGGTCACCCTGCTGGGTCGCAACCATCCTGCCGGTATCGCACTCGGCGCACTGTTGTGGGCATTCCTCGAGGCGTCGTCCAACATCCTCCAGGTGACGAACACAGCCCCGAAAGAGATTGCCGACATCATGAAGGGCGTCATCCTCTTGTCGACGGTGATCGGCTACGAGGTCGTGCGCCGCATCAGGGTGCGGGAGGAGGCGGCCCGAACCGCCGCCCGTCTGGCGGAGGTCGCATGATGCAGATCCTGAAGCAACTTCCCTCCTGGCTCGTCTGGTCCATCTACGGCGCCGGCGGCGTCGCTCTGCTCACCACCGTGCAGTGGATCGCCCCCGGCGATGTCGGTCTGCTGACCGACGGCGGCACCACCGGCGCCACGCTTCGGTGGGCGGTCCCGATCATGCTCGCCGGCCTCGGAGGCCTCTTCTCCGAGCGTGCTGGCGTTGTCAACATCGGCCTCGAAGGCATGCTCATTCTCGGTATGTGGTTCGGCGCCTGGGGGACCGTGAACTTCGGGCCGTGGGCCGGTCTCATGATCGGCATGGTTGGTGGTGGTCTCGGCGCACTGGTGCACGCCATCGCCACCGTGACCTTCGGTGTAGATCACATCATCTCGGGTGTGGCAATCCTCGTCGCTGCACCCGGCGTCACCCGTTTCCTGTCATCGGAGATCTTCACCGGCTATGACGGCGGCTCGATCACCCAGTCACCTCGTCTCGACGGGGTCGGGCGGTTCACGATGCCGTTCCTGGCCGGTGGTGACCTGGGGGGCTGGACATCGCCCGACGGGCTCGGCGCAGTCCGCGACTGGGAAATCCGCTACATCTCCGACCTCGCCAACTCGCTGCGCGGTCTGCTCTTCAGCCTGAGCCTGTTCACGATCGTTGCATTCATGCTCGTCCCGGTGATCTCGTGGGTGCTCTGGCGCACGCGGTTTGGCCTGCGGGTCCGTATCTGTGGTGAGCATCCGCAGGCGGGTGAAAGCCAGGGCATCGACATCTACCGCTACAAGTTTGTCGCCGTGCTGTTATCGGGTGCACTCGCTGGCTTTGGTGGCGCCTTCATCGCATCGCCTGAGCTCAACGGAATTTACCTTGAGGGTTCAACGCTGAACCGCGGCTTCATCGGCCTTGCCGCACTCATCATCGGCAACTACCGACCAGCAGGCATCATGGCCGGGTCGCTCCTGTTTGCCTACCCACTCGCCCTCGGCAAACGCGACCTCGACGGTGCAGCGACACACAGCCTGCTGCTCGTGATGGTGATCGCACTCGCACTCGTGGCGCTGTTCGCCTCGATGCGCGGTCGGCGAGTCGACGCCGGCTTGGCCGCGACCATCGCAGTACTTTGCCTGTTCTGGTATCTCGCCGCCGACACGGTGCCTGCATGGTGGATCGATATCCAGCCGTTCCTAATCGTGTTGCTGGTGCTGTTCTTCTTTAGCCAACGACTCCGCATGCCGGCCGCCAACGGGCAGCCATACCGCAAGGGTGAATAGCACGTGCTCAACTCCGAACAGCGTGAAGCCTGGGACCGCGATGGGTTCATCGTCCTTCCCGACTTCGTCTCCAAACAGCGGTGCACCGATCTCAAGGCCCACGTCGAGGGGTTGTTGGCCGACATCGACCCCGACAACGAAGGTGCGATCAGCGTCTTCTCCACCACCGAGCAGAGCCACGCCCAAGATGAATGGTTTCTCGGTTCGGGCGACACGGTGCGGTGGTTTTTCGAGGACGGCGCGATCGTCGATGGTCGACTGACTCGCCCGTTGCCGCTTGCCGTCAACAAGATCGGGCACGCCATGCACGATCTCGATCCAGTGTTCAGCGCTTTTTCTCGAACCGCTGAGATGGCGGCACTGGTAGCCGACCTCGGGATCGCCGACCCGAAGCTTCTGCAGTCGATGTACATCTTCAAGCAGCCCGGGATCGGTGGTGAGGTGGTCTGTCACACCGACCACACGTTCCTGTGGACCGAGCCGCAATCGGTCATCGGGTTCTGGGTTGCGATCGAAGATGCCACCGTCGACAACGGCTGTCTCTGGGCCATGCCGGGCGGCCATCGGATCCCGGTCAAGAGTCGCTTCCGACTCGACGGTGAGGGAGGTACGACGAATGACGTTTTTGACGACGAGCCGTATCCCACCACCGCCCTCGTGCCGATCGAAGCAGCAGCTGGCACCTTGGTTGTGCTGCACGGCACGCTCCCCCACTGGAGCGGGCCGAACACGTCACCAATCAGCCGGCACGCCTACACCCTGCACATCATCGATGGGGCAGCCGAGTACCCGGCCGACAACTGGTTGCAGCGACGGCCGGAGATGCCGTTGCAAGGGTTCGCGGCGCCTTGAGCGCCACCTCCTACGGTTCGCCGATATTAGGGGACCGCTTCACGACGACTGCGGCCACTCCTGCGAGCACCATCGAGAGCCACCACACGAGTTCGTAGGAGCCTCGCACGTCGACGATGAGACCGGCGACAGGACCGGCGATCGTGAGACCCATCAGGAATCCGAGGATGACGATCCCCGACGAACGACCAGCCTGCGCGGTGGGCACATTGACGATCACTGCGAGATTGATCACGGCGTTCCAGGCGGTGTGACCGAGGGCGTACAGCACAACGGCGGGCCACAGCAGTGACCGGCCGAGCATCGGTGACAGAGCGAGGAGACTCGACGAGACGGCTGCGATCAACGAGAGCTGCGTCAACAGCGTCGAAGGCCGCACTCGGTGCTCTGCGCGCCGCGCCGCTGCAATCCTGAACCCCATGCCGAGCAAGCCTGACAGCGCAACTGCGAAACCTGCGATCGTCGACGTGAAGCCGAGTGACTCCTCGGTGAACAGTGCCAGGAACCGCCCGATCGATCCCGATGCCAGCCCCATCAGCAAGGCGTAGAGACCGAGCCGCCAGATAAAGGCAGGCAGCGGGTCCGTCGACGACTCCGTCGAAGCATCCGGCGACGCGACGGCGGCCCCGGCCGGGAGGATGAGGTAGGCCCCGACGGTAAAGAGCGCAAAGGCGGCGGCGAACAGCAGACAGGCGTTCTGCCACGACCACAGCTGCTCGAGACCGGGCAGCGTCGCTCCTGCAAGAAACACGGCGAACGTGACGCCGCTTTGCTTGATCCCCGTCATGACGCCTCGTCTGCCCGGTTCGACGGCGGCAGCGATCAGTGCGTTGGTCGCAGGGTTCCCCCAACCCTGTGGGATACCACCAATGACGCCGGCCACGATCAGCATCGAGGCATTCGACGACACCCCCATCAGCAGGAGCGTGAACGAGGAGATCAGCAAGAGCGCAAGAACAGCGTTTCGTGGCCCGATGCGGTCGGTGAGCTTGCCCGAATAAGGCGCGCTAAGCGCACCAACTCCGGTATTGACCGAGCCGATCACCCCGATCATCGTCCGGCTTACACCGAGGTCGTCGATGATCGCCGACGCAAGTACTGCGAGCGCGAAGATCGAGAATGTCGAGGCGATCATCGCGGTGACCAAGACAATGGTGAGCGAACCGCGCCCGAACGGCATCACGAGGACACTAACGGGGTCCCCGATGCCCAGCGAACCAGGAGGGTCAGGCTCCGGCGTGGCATGCTCACCACCGTGCTTGTCGACGTCATTGACCATCCAGTGGTTGCCGCCCAGCTGACCGAAATGCGAGCGACGGCGACCGATCGCCCTCGGTTTCGCGATCTGCTGCACCGCGTCTCACGCAGCCTCGTCTACGAAGCAGCACGGGCAACCCCCACCAAGTCGATCACCATCGATACGCCGATGGGCTCCACCGAAGGGGTTGAACTTGTCCGCCAGCCCGTACTCGTCCCGATCCTTCGCTCCGGACTCGGCATGCTCGATGCTGCACTCGAGGCTCTCCCCGACTCCGAAACCGGTTTCATCGGTCTGAAGCGAGATGAAGCGACGCTCCGACCCGAGGTCTACATGAACACGATCCCGCAACTCAACGAACGAACGGTGTTCCTTCTCGACCCGATGCTTGCAACCGGTGGTTCGGCCAACTTCGCCGCTGCACAGGCGCGAGATCGAGGGGCTGGCGAGTTGACCCTCGTGGTCCTGCTTGCAGCGCCGGAAGGCATCGAGTTGTTGCGCAATACCGGGGCGGTTGATCGGGTCGTCACTGCCTCGATCGACTCCCACCTGAACGAGATCGGCTTCATCGTGCCCGGTCTCGGTGACGCCGGCGACCGTCAGTACGGAGTCGACTGATGGCCGATCGACATCTCATTGCCGTCGAACCCGAAACTCGCCCCGCCATGCACGAGGTCATGGTCGCTGCGGTTGAGGAAGCGGGAGGCACCATCGTGCCGATCGAACGGGCCAGCGCCTTGATGTTCGCCGACCCCATGGCAGCCGGGGCCTTCCGCGGCATCCTGGACGCCGGAGTGAACGTGGAATGGATCCAGCTGCCCTACGCGGGCATCGAAACGTTCGCCCACAACCTCGATGCTGATCACCTCTGGACCTGCGGCAAGGGTGCCTACGCAGCTCCCGTCGCGGAGTGGATCCTGACGGCGATTCTCACGTCATTTCGCGCGATCCCTCGTTACGTTCGCTCAACGAGTTGGCAGAGTCAGGAAGGCCGGGATCTGCGTGGGGCCAAGCTCACGATTCTCGGTGGTGGTGGCATCACCGATGCATTCATGAAACTCATCGCCCCGTTCGAGTGTGAGGTGACGGTCGTGCGCCGAAGCGACACGCCATACCCCGGAGCGTCACACACAATGTCAACCGGCGACCTGCACAACGCAATCAGTGATGCCGACGCCGTGATCGTCGCCTTGGCCCTCACCGAGGAGACCGCTGGGATCATCGACGGTGCTGCGCTCGCCGCGATGAAATCCGATGCCTTTCTTCTCAACGTGGGTCGCGGTGGCCATGTCGTCACCGGTGACCTCGTCGGTGCGTTACGCAATGGTGCGATCGGAGGGGCCGTGCTCGACGTGACCGATCCCGAGCCGCTGCCCGACGGTCATCCGCTCTGGGAGCTCGACAACTGTGTGATCACCCCGCATGTCGGCAACACCGCAGAGATGGGGCTTCCGCTGATCGCGGATCGCGTCCGAGACAACGTCGCTCGTTGGATCGCTGGTGACGATCTTCTCGGTCCCGTCGACGTCAACCTCGGCTACTAGCCTCGGCTTCATGCTTGACCACGTCTTCACCGATGCCATCGGCGCCCTGCGAGACGCATTCGAGTTGGCTCGACTTGAACGCCAAGCGTTCGAGGAACGCTTCCAGTCTGACTTCCTCCTTGGCGACGTCAGTTGGCAGACCTCGTATGGCCTCCCTGGGGAGGGACTACCGCCACGGGTGCAAGCCGACATCGCCTGTACCTGGCCGACATGGAGTCAGGCGGCGTACCGAAGCTGGTATGTCGACGAGGAATCCACCGAACCACCGCGCATCGAGATCGAAATCGTCTTCCGGCGCCAGAGGCTCTCTGCTGCACCCGATCCCGAAGTCGTCCTCGAGGCACTTCCGTTTGCGTCGCCATCGATCGGGCGTGCAGCACTCACGCGATCAGGACCCACGGTGGAGTCGATCTACGGCATCGACCTGAACGACCCCGAGTACGCGATCGAGGTCTGTTACGAGGGCTCATACGAACTCGACGAGGCGAGACTCGAGGATGGCGCGAGTCTCGACGACGACTTCGGGGGTCTCGGTGGGTGGATCGCGGCCACCCTGGTTCAGGTTGGTGACGTCACGCTCGCCGAGCGTTGACACCTATCCGAGGACCAAGCCTGCGAGGCGCCGGCAGCGCTCACAGCCCTCGACGCTGCTCGTTCAGATCGTTGAAGACGGGGTTGCGCTTGTCGGCCTGTGCCTTGAACGACTCCATCATGTCGGTGGGATGGAACATACCGGTCTGCCACAGCGAGATGAAGTCGAGACTTTCCGCCACCGAATGATCTCGTGCGTAGAGGATCGACTCCTTCGTGCCCTGAATGGCAAGGGGTGATTTGCTCGCGATCTCAGCGGCGATCTCGTGCACCGCCGCCAGCATCGTTTCCTGGTCGGCGTAGACCTCGTTGACCAGGCCGACTTCCTTCGCCCGCGCCGCCGACATCCGTGCGCCCGTGTAGGCGAATTCGCGCACGACACCATCCGGGATCAGCTTGGGGAGTCGCTGAAGAGTGCCGACGTCGGCCGTCATACCGATGTTGATCTCCTGGATACAGAACCAGGCGTCTTCGGTGGCGTAGCGACAGTCGGCCGCAGTGACCATGTCGACCGCACCGCCGACGGCACCACCCTGAACAGCGGCCAAGACCGGCATACGCGCCTCTTCCAGACACGAGAAGGCCCGTTGGAGGTGGAGCACGTTCCTGCGAAGGACGGCCCGCCGGCGGCCGACCTCGTTGCTCGGATGCCCCGGCTCAGCGTCGCCGCTGTCAACGATGTTCGAACCGCCGGTGAAGACAGACAGGTCCATGCCGGCGCTGAAGTGTTTGCCGGTCGACGAGATGACCAGCACCCGGGCCCGGCCGGAGTCGCTGAGTTCGTCGACGATCTCGGGGAGCTCGGTCCAAAAGGACGGGATCATCGAGTTGAGTTCGTCGGGGCGCGAAAGGATGAGGTGGGCGACGCCCTCCGTCTCCTCAAGCTCGAAGCAGGTGTATCCCATGACCCGAAAGGCTACGGGATCATTCCTCGCCGGTCCCCATCGCCGTCGCGGCGGCAGTCTCGTGCATCGCCTGCGCCTTTTCTTCGAAGCGTTCCTCATCGAGGTCGTAATCGATGAACTCCGCGCCGGTGTCGGGGAGATCCTCGAACTCGATCACGCCGATCTCGGTGAACTTCTCACGAAGCCAGCCTTCACCGGCATCAAGAAGGCCGAGCTTCTTGCAGTTCGGCACGATCTTGGAGAACAGCATGCGTTGGAACAACTTCGCTTCTTCAGGTGCGTTGAGTAGCCGTTCGGTCATCGTCCGGCTGTCGACACCCATGTGCTCCCAAACCTCTTGTTGGAGGAAGCGGTCTCGCATTCGGAGCGCCGCTTCGAACGCAAACTCCTGACGGTGTCGGATCTCGGCCGTGGTCATGTCCTGATAGACCTCCTGCAGGCTGAGCACACCGAAGGCCACATGCCGAGCCTCGTCGCTCATCACATACCGAAGGAGTTTCTTGAGCAGCGGTTCCTCGGTGAGATCGTGCATGAAGCCAAAGGCAGCGAGTGCGAGACCCTCGACCATGATCTGCATCCCGAGATAGGTCATGTCCCACTCGGAGTCGTTGATGATGTCGTCGAGCAGCAAGCCAAGGTGGGCATTGATCTGATAGCCGCCGCCGAGCTTCTCGTCGAGGTAGCGGGCGAAGACCTCGACATGGCGCGCCTCGTCGACGACTTGCTGGGCTGCGTAGTACTTGGCATCGATCCACGGCACCGTCTCGACGATCTTGGCGGTGCAGAGCAGTGCACCCTGCTCCCCATGGAGGAATTGACTGAGGCGCCACTTGGCGGACTGGAGACCGAACTCGCGCCACTCCTTGTCACCCCAGTTGAACAGCGGCGAAGCCGGGTCTTCCATGTTTGATGGATCAAGCTGCAGTTCAGCCTGCAGATTGAGCGCCTCATACGGATCGACCTCGATCGACCAGTCAAGATCGGTGGTGGCGTTCCACTGGCTCGTCTTTGACTTCTCGTAGAGCTTGTCGAGCTTGGGACGCTCACCCTTGTCGTAGTTCCAGGTGAAGATCGCCTCGGCATTGTCTTCGACCAGATGGATCAGCTCATCCTTATTCTGGTTCGCCTTGGCGATCTCCATGATCCGGTCGACGTTGTTGGGATCGTCGTAGCCGGTGAGGCCGTGAACGCCGCCGGTACCGGACGGATGATTTTCGGTGATGGCCATGAGCTGGACTCCGATCAGCCGCAGGCTGCGGCAGGTTTGAGGACAGGGGAAGGAAGCGCAGCGCTGATGAGACGGTGAACCACCGTGTTCCACTCATCGGCTGGAACAGTGGACTTCTCGATCGCACCCAAGACGACGAAGCCGAACGAGATCGCTTGACAGAGCGTCACGATGGCGGTGGTGGACAACGCCGGATCGACGATGCCGGCTTCCTTGCCGTTGTCGATGAGGTTGGCGAGATGTCCTTCTTCGTCGTGTACTCGAGCGTTGAAAAGTTCTCGGAAGTCCGGATCGCGACGCGCGGTCACCATCGCCTCGAGGAGAAGCGCATCGGAGGCAGGGTCGCGCTCGAGCAGGTGCGCGCCAAGCGATTCGAGAACGTCAACAGCGCTGGCATCGGGCCCGGCAGCCAAGAGGTCTGCCACCTGCTGAACCAGCACGACATCGAGGGCATCGAGGAGGAGATCCTGCTTTCCTTGCCAGCGGCTGTAGATGGCACCGGTGGTGACACCGGCGCGCCGAGCGATCGCTGCGACACCGGCCTTCTCGATGCCGCGCTCAGTGAAGATCTCGATTGCTGACTGGAGCAGTCGGTCGGTGAGTTCGTCGCTTCTGGTTCGCAAGCCGGTGAGCTGGACCACCTTCTGATAATAACGACCATTATCGGCCGGTCAAGGACAACCGAGCCGGGGTCCTGCCTGCGTCAGCGCAATGCTCAGATCAGCGTCGCCAATTCGACACGAGGACGCGCACCGATGTGGGAGATGACCTCCCCTGCTGCGATCGACCCGAGTTCACCGCACCGCATCAGGTCTGCGCCGATCGAAAGGCCGTACATGAATCCCGCGGCGTACTGATCACCAGCACCCGTGGCGTCGACTACATGATCAGCCGGCGTGACACCGATATCGATTCGATCGCCCCCGAACATGACCACCGAACCATTCGCAGAACGGGTGAGTGCTGCGACCTCAACCAGTTCAGCGATCTGGACCGCCGCCGAGTCGAAGTCGTCGGTCTCGAACATCGAACAGACCTCGGCCTCGTTCGCAAACACGAGATCGACACGGTCGGCGATGAGATCGAGCCACTCGTCTCGGTGACGATCGACGCAGAACGAATCGCTGAGCGTCAGCGACACGATGCGACCAGCATCAGCGGCAACGATCATGGCGTGGCGAATAGCGTCCTTGGCCTCGGGACGATCCCAGAGGTAGCCCTCGCAGTACGTGATCGCTGCAGACTCGACGAGCGCATCATCGACGTCGGAAGGGCTGAGATGTGCGGAGATACCGAGGAACGTGTTCATAGACCGCTCGCCATCGGGGGTCACCTGGATGAGCGATCGGGCGGTGGGCGCACCGGTGGTCGCCGCAGGAACATCGAACGCGACACCACCGACCTGGGTGTCGTGGCGAAACACATCCCCAAGTTGATCGTCTCGGACTTTGCCGATGTAGGAGGCTCGACCCCCGAGGCTCGCAACCCCTGCCATCGTGTTGGCAGCCGAACCACCCGAGACTTCGATCCCGGGTGGCATGGCTGCGTACAGCGACGTCGCCCGCTCCGTGTCGATGAGCGTCATCGCGCCCTTGACCACGCCCTGTTCGACGAGGAAGTCGTCTGGGACGTTGGCGATCACGTCGACGATCGCATTGCCAACACCAACGGCGTCGAGGGGTAAGTCAGGCTTGACTCGCAAAAGTGCCTCCGGGCCAAAAGCGGGACGCGGGAACCCTAGCGCTGAGAGGCGCAGAGAGCTTGGGTGTCAGGACCGCTTCAGCCTTATAGCCGCCTGCGATCACTTCTCGACCGATCCTGGCATCGACTGCGGTTTCTGACCCGGATCACGTCTTGGCAGTACCAGCACTACCCTTCGCGCCATGAGCAGCCCGGCCGATCCTCGCCTTCCCCGTCTTGCGGTTCCTTCCACCTACCGCCTCGAACTGGCTCCTGATCTCCAGGGGTTCACGTTCGCCGGATCGGTCGAGATCGACGTCGAGATCATCGAACCCACCGATCACCTCGTGCTCAATGCGATCGAACTCACGATCCACGCCGCATCGATCACGACGGCTGGAACCAAGCACATCGTCAGCATCGAACTCGACGACGAGACCGAACGACTGACCCTTCGCTCCGACACCGCGCTACCCGCTGGTTCAGCCACACTTTCGATCGCGTTCGACGGCGTCCTCAATGACCAGCTCCATGGCTTCTACCGGTCGAGCTACACCGACGACAGTGGTGACGAACACATCATCGCGACCACGCAGTTTCAGTCGACCGATGCCCGACGGTGCTTCCCGTGTTGGGACGAGCCCGAGTACAAGTCCACCTTCGAGACCACCTTGATCGTCGACGCCGACCATCTGGCCGTCTCAAACACCGCAGAGTTTGACCGTACGCCTGAATCCGATGGCCGGATGCGGATCCGTTTCGCACCCACGATGATCATGAGCACCTATCTCGTCGCGTTCGTTGTCGGACCGCTTGAAGCCACCAAGCCGATCGACGCCGACGGGATCCCTATCCGAGTCGTCCATCGTCCGGGCCAAGCGCACCTGACCCACTTCGCACTCGACGTGGCCAAGCACGCCCTTGGCTGGCTGTCCGACTACTTCGCCATCCCCTACCCCTCCGACAAGGTCGACCTCATCGCGATCCCCGATTTCGCGTTTGGGGCGATGGAGAATCTCGGCTGCGTGACCTTCCGTGAGGTGCTCCTTCTCGTCGACCCCGACGAAGCGAGTCAGCCAGAGCTCCAGGTGGTCGCCGATGTAATCAACCACGAACTCGCCCACATGTGGTTCGGCGACCTCGTCACAATGCAGTGGTGGGAAGGCATCTGGCTCAACGAGGCCTTTGCCACCTTCATGGAGACCAGTTGCAGTGATGCGTATCGACCCGACTGGCGGGTCTGGGACACGTTCGCCCGCGCCCGCGCCCAAGCCTTCGATGTCGATGCGCTCGCCTCGACCCGACCGATCGAATACCCAGTCCTCACTCCCGAGGACGCTGAGGGAATGTTCGATCTCCTCACCTATGAAAAGGGCGCTGCGGTCGTTCGCATGCTCGAGCAGTACCTCGGCGCAGACGTGTTCCGAGACGGAGTGCGGCACTACATCGCAACCCATGCCTACAAGAACACGAAGACGACCGATCTGTGGGATTCGCTCGAACTCGTGTCGGGCCAGCCCGTCCAAGCACTCATGCACGCATGGATCTTTCAAGGTGGCCATCCCGTCGTGACCGCCACCCCCACCCCCCACGGCCTACGACTCGAGCAGCACCACTTCACGCTCGACCCGTCGGTTGCCGACGACCGGACCTGGACGATCCCGCTCGTGATCCGTCATTCCGGCGGCACGACATCGGTGCTGATGGACCAGCGTTCGATGCTGCTCACCGGCATCACCGGTGCCCCGCTCACCGTCAGCGAGGGCGCGAGTGGCTTCCTCCGCACTGCGATCACCATCGACGCACTTCCCGATCCAGACCAGCTCAGCCCTGCCGAACGCCACAGCGTGGTCGACGACGCCTGGGCCGCGTGCGTCGCCGGTGCGCTCACCGCCGCCGAGTTCCTGAGCCTCTGTCGCCACTTCGCAGGAGAAGACGATCTCAACGTGTGGCAAGCGATCAGTACCGGCCTCCACGGGCTCGATCGACTCGTCGACGACGATACCCGACCCACACTCCAGGCAGCCGTGCGAGAGCTCGCCGAGCCCATTCTTGCGGCAGTCGGAAGCGAACCCGGAGTCGACGACGACGACCGGACCCGAGAGCTTCGAGCAACGCTCGTGCGAGTATTGGGAACCGTAGGCGGCTCCCACACCGTGATCGCTTCGGCTGCCGAGGCACTTGACCACGACGACGCATCACTCGCTGCTGCGGCTCTCACCGTCATGAGCCACAACGGTGGCGAAGACGAATACGACACGGTCCACGACCGTTGGCAGTCCGCCGACGATCCTCAGGGCGAGATCCGCAACCTCCGTGCCCTTGCGAACTTTCCTTCGGTCGAGCTGGTTGATCAGCTCCTCACCGAGATCAGCCACGGATCGGTACGTACCCAGGACGCGCCTTACGTGCTCGCCCGGGCGATGCACAACCGCTTCGTCGACCGCTACGTCTGGGCTTACGTACGAGACAACTGGGCTGATCTCGATGGCCGTTTCCCGAGCAACTCGATCCCACGAATGCTGTCGGGAATCACGGCACTCGATGAACCCGACCTCGTCGCCGAGGTCGCGGATTTTCTCGCCAACCACCCGATTCCCCAGGCCGGAAAGCAGGTCGAGCAACACCTTGAGCGTCAGGCAATCAATGCTCGCCTCCGCGGCCGTGAGCACGAGCGCTTCAGCCGTTCGCTCCGCTCATGACTCGTGACCAGTCACGTTCGGCGGTAGGCCATAACGTCGAAACCATGGCGTCAGCCGCCGACACCACCCGACGAGGCGCACTTCCGACCCTCCCGTTCACTGCTCTCTCACCGACCGAAGTGTTCGCGGTAGAGGACACGACTGCGCAGTTCACCTGGCGTGGCCTGCCCGATGGTCCATTGCGCCTCAACGTCCACCACCGGAGCGGGACACAGCCGATCGAAATCGGTGCGGCCGGCGACTCCGGCGCTGCCGACATCGACGGCTTCGCTGCCGGTACCGGCACAGCCGTCGACGTCGAGGTCGACGGCCAACCGATCACCCGGCACCTGGTCACCACGCTCGGTGCTCTTGACGGCCCCCCAATCGCAAAGATCGCAACAATCAGCGACCTCCATCTCGGTGCTGACGGGTTCGGACTGATCCGCCAACTCCGAGAACCGAACGGTGTCGAGCCCTACCCACTTCGATGCGCGAAGGCAGCCGTGCGCGAGGCTCAGGCGTGGGGCGCCGAACTCCTCGTCATCAAGGGTGACATCACCGAACTCGGCATGCCTGCGGAATGGGATCTTTTCGATGAACTGCTCGATGACGTCCACATCCCGATCCTCGCCGTGCCCGGTAATCACGACACGTTTGCCAAGCGCGGCTCCCTCGACGCCACCACCGAACTTCGGCGTCGAGGCCTCTTTCCCGAGCCGGTCTATGCGACCGACATCGGCGGGGCAACGATCGTGATGGCCGACTCGACCGTACCCGGCCACAGCTATGGCCGACTCGGCCAGTGGACCGAGCAACTGGTCCAGGCGGTCGATTGCGAGCAACCAGCGTTCATCTTCACCCATCACCACCTCGAGCCCTGGAGATACCCGCACATCTGGCCTCCCGGAATCCGAAAGTTCGACACGCGCGATCTCCTGCCTGCCTTGTTCGAGGCCAACCCCGATCTCGTCATCTCCAGCGGCCACACCCACCGCAACCGGGCGTACCGCCACGCAACTGGGCTGGTCACTGAGGTGTCAGCAACCAAGGACTACCCCGGCGTTTGGGCCGGCTATACGATCCACGCCTCGGCCGTTCGCCAAGTGGTGCGTCGCGTGGCCGAACCGACATGTGCTGCGTGGAACGACCGGACACACGCAGTGGTGGGCGGTATTTGGGGCCGCTGGTCTCCAGGCAGCATCTCCGATAGAAGCCTCAACCATGCGTGGACCCGCACGTACCCGGCGGTGGACGCGGCGGGTCAGGTCACGACATCAGTTGACTCTCAGCCGACATCGGGCTCGGCACCGATTTGATGCGACATCCGGTTCCGCTTCGTCTGGAGGTATCGGAGGTTCTCAGGATTCGGTGGGATCTCGATCGGAACGCGCTCCACGATCTCGAGCCCGTAACCGTCGAGCCCGGTGAGCTTCGCCGGATTGTTCGTCATGATCCGCATCCGAGTCACACCGAGGTCGGCGAGCATATTTGCACCAACGCCGTACTCTCGACTGTCGACGGGAAGGCCCTGCGCTGAGTTGGCATCCACGGTGTCGAGGCCCTCGTCCTGCAGGGCATAGGCCCGCATCTTGTGGCCGATACCGATGCCACGGCCCTCATGTCCGCGTAGGTAGATCAACACGCCGCGACCTTCTTCGGCGATCTTCTGCAGCGCAGTCTGAAGCTGTGGACCACAGTCGCAGCGCGTCGAATGGAGAATGTCACCGGTGAGGCACTCGCTGTGGACTCGCACGAGCGGCGGTTCGCCACCCTCGACGTCGCCCATGACGTAGGCGACGTGTTCTTCGCCGTCGACCACCGATCGATAGGCGTGCGCCATGAACTCACCGAAGGTGGTGGGAAGGCGGGCGGCTGCGAAGTGCTCGACGAGGATCTCCTTTTGGCGGCGATGTCGCACTAAATCGGCGATCGATACCAACTTGAGGCCGTGTTCAAGAGCGAAGGCTCGCGAGGCGGCGAGATCCATCATCTCGCCCGCTTCGGTCGCGAGGTCGGCGACCACCCCGACTCGGGCGACACCAGCGACGGTGCACAAATCGACGACCGCTTCGGCATGGCCGGCCCGCTTCAGCACACCCCCGGGACGGGCGCGGAGTGGAAACACATGGCCGGGGCGGGCGAACTGATCCGGGCGAAGGTCGTTGCGAGCGAGCGCAGCGATCGTCCGGGCCTGATCGGCCGGTGACGAACCGGTCGCGTTGCCCTCGATCAGGTCGATCGACACCGTGAAGGCTCCTCGTCCGGTGGCTTCGTCCTCGCCAACCATCAATTCGAGGCCGAGTGCATTCGCTCGCTCGACGGTCATTGGCACACCCACGAGGCCGGTCGTACGACGATTGAGCCACACGAGCCGTTCGGTAGTCATCGGCTCAGCTGCACCCGCAAGTGCGCCGGTGGCGTCGGGCGAATCGTCGTCGACGAGCACCACATACTCCCCTGCGGCCAGCGCCTGGGCGGCGGTCTCAATATCGGTGAAGGGGAAATCGCTCACGAAAACCTCTCTGGTGCCTCGAGGTTGGTGGGTTGCATCACTGCAGGGATGGACG
>Ga0222718_10002050_pt1 | contig 18488 bp, 40 predicted proteins | sample C33_27DmetaG_FD_165045 | JGI IMG/M metagenome (GOLD analysis project Ga0222718, IMG submission 165045) | Estuarine water microbial communities from San Francisco Bay, California, United States - C33_27D | ecosystem: Environmental > Aquatic > Marine > Unclassified | place: USA: California... | reverse complement strand
ACATTATGAAGCCCGCAACTTGGAAGGCTCCTGCTAAACACGCAAGAGGTTCGGTTTTTGCCGATGACTTTGGTCTTTCGTGTGTTGGTCCTTACGGAGTTGATTATTTAAATCGCAAAGGTGGTTCTTACAAGTTTACACCTTTAACCGCAACTGCATAATCATTACAAATACTACAATGAGTTTTAATAACGGAGATAGAGTAAAAAGAGTAAACGGAGTTCCTTTGGTTGGAATCGTAGTGTACAAGATTGAAGTTCCACCACCAAGATGGGATGAAAACGGAGAAACTCAAATTTCATATCAAATTCAGTTTCCTACAATCGGAACACAAAGCATCGTTGATGAAGGTGATTTGGTTCTTATAGAGAACCCGATAATTTAATTTCACAAATTACAACAATATATACTATTTAAATATATATGGATTGGGATAATCTTACACACGACATCAAACTAATGAATGATATTGTAAACCGATTTACCGAACTTGGTTGTACCGAAAAAAAAGCATTAGAACTTGCAACTCTTGCATATACCTATAATCTTCCTATTGTAATTAAAACGGAAATTATCTCGGACACCGATAAAAATAAATCAAGACTTTAATATATTCACAAAAACAACCCAAAATCATAAATTATGACTAATGTTATCAAGAAACGTGGTCCTGGTAGACCCAAAGGAAGTAAAAACAAAAAAACTAAAGTAGTTGCTACGACTACTAAAATAAAAAGAGGTCGTGGAAGACCCAAGGGTAGCAAAAACAAACAAAAACAACAAGAAGTGATTCTTCCGTTTCCGAATCCAAGCAGTTCCGAAGAACGAATTGCTAATATTCGTTATATGAGTTCTTTTTATCAGCATTCAGACGGTCGAAAAAAAGGAATGGGTGGTCCTCCTAAAAAACGTGGAAGAAAATCCAAGGTAGAAACACTTGATGAAAAGTCATTATTAAAACAAGACTTGGATTCAGACCATCTTGTTTATACCGATGATGATGTTCGTGATGAATTGTCACGTACCGATGCTTACCAAGATTTTATTTCAAATCGTAGAAGATATTCTAATTCTTTTTAGTGTTTCCACATATTTATTATTGTGAAATACTATTATTGATGGAGAACGATAAACCTAATAAAAATGGTTACGAAGGTGGTGATGATAATTACAGAGATCAAATTCTGCAATTATGTAAACTTGCACAGGGAAATATAACTACTATATACTGGTGCAAGCAACAAATTCGTAAAAGATTAAAGGTACTTGATCGTTTAGTTAAACGATTAACAGATACCAAAAATCAAAAAAATGTTAACGATGAACAAGTAAATCGCATTGAGGGTATAATTAAAATGCAAACAGGTGCGTGTACAGAACTTGGTGATAAAATAGAAACCGAGATTGAAAGTCTTGAAGCAATTCGTGTTGCAGCTAAATCGTTCGGAATAGATATTAAAGCAAGATTATTGGAACTTGATGATACTCTTAGTAACGAGGATGTAGACGATTTTTTTGAAGACGACGATGAGGAGTAAACATGAAACGAACTTTCTATAATTGGCAAGTTGGTGATTGTTTATATCGTATAGAAGAGTGGAGAAATGCACCAAAAGATATTTGTCCTTTTTCGGTTTATATGCTTAGTTCAAAAAACGGAAGAGGTCCAGGAGGATTCGTTGGTTACTATAATAGCAAATCAGAAGCAGAAGATGCTATTAAAAAAAGTACCATCAAACAAGTAAAAACAAAATTTTCAGGTGGTATGGTATTGCCTTGATTATGCAAAAAGAAACACGTAAAAAACTTAACTTCTTCTTTTTTGTATTGAATCTTGTGATTGCATTTGTTATGGCATACAACGGAAGTTATTTGTGTATTCTTAATCTTTTTGTATCGTTTATATGTTGGAGTGCATACAAATATCAAGATAATCTTGAAAAAGAAATTGAAAAACGTTGACTTAAATTATATTAGAATATAACATTCTTGTATGGTTTATATATCCATAAAATATGATAACAAAATTTATACCACAGAGTTTTCGTATGAAGATGCTTTGAATTATATTAATTTTCTTGAAGAAAGTAATATTTGGTATGAAATATCAAAAGAAAACAATATGAATTATAGTATTTGATTATGAGCAACAAGCAATATTATTCTTACGATGAAATACATAAATTTTGCGAAGTATTAGCAAATAGATTAAAGGGTTCGCATTTTGATTCAGTTGTGGGTGTAAGTCGTGGTGGTTTGATACCTGCTACGATAATTGCAGAGTATATGAATGTAAGACATCTTAGAACAGTTGGAGTGCATTCGTATCAATTAAATGGTATGAGTACAGGTGGAAAAGCAGTTTTATATCAAAGTTGTTCTCCTTATTTAAGTGGTCGTGTATTGGTAATTGACGATATTTCCGATACAGGCAATACATTTAAATTTCTTAAAGACCATTTTAGTAGAAACAACTCAATTGATGAAATTGTAACTTGTAGTTTATTTGTGCGAAGAAGCAGTAGTTTTATACCAGATTATTATCATACTGATATTATCGGTAAAGATTGGATTGTATTTCCTTGGGAACCTGATCCTACTATTTAAGGATTTCCGCAAAAAAACTTGTTGATTTCATCAACAACTTTTTTTCACTTCAATCAAGTTTGTGATTGACTTTTTATAATTTTTTTGGTAGTCTTACTAAAGAATGAGAGATAAAAGAGATAAAGTTTTAATTGATGGTGGAATCTCTTGGCAAACCGATAAATTGCTTGAAAAGTTTCCTATTAAAAATGATACTGAGTGGGAAGTTGATAAAACAAGCAATCGTTATCCAATGATTGTTTCCAAGATTGCAGAACCAATATGCGATCCTTGGAACCGTGATACTATTCCTTGGAATTTTAATCAAGGTGATGGTAATAATTATGGATGGATTCGTGGTGCAGTTCCTATTAAAAAATACACACATTTTCGTTATACAACAATCAATCAAACGGCAATCAAGTTATGGCAAAAGAAGTAAAAGAAATTAATCCAAATGTTCATTGGTATTCACTTCAAGAATTGAAATTTAGATTTCCTATTCAAAACAAACGATGGCAACTTAACGATGGTGCAACCGCATTTGAATATTTTTATGATTTAGATGAACACGTTGAAACTGATCCGTGGAATCGCAAACTTGAATCTTGGGTTCGCATCGGACAAACTGAAATTAACGATTGGTTGTATACTGAAACCAAAGGTTCATATTATCGTTTAACATCGGTACAAGGCAAAACGGTTGCTTTGTGGATGCATCCATCATCTAATCATCCATTATTTAAATGAGTATTGAAAAAATATTACAAATAGATTTGCTTGTTCCTGGCAACGCAGATGAAATATCAATTAAATATCCTATAATCAATAAACAATGGATTGCGTGGGGTAATGATTATATTGTGTATGTGCGAACTAAAAATTCAAGTCGTAAGGATATTCCTAAATTTGATGATGTAAAAGGTGATCCTTGGAATCGTAGTTTCAAAGATTGGAGATACGCATACGCACAACCTGGTGAAGAATTTGATAAACCACATAGTTGGACATCCAATAGAAATGACGGAAAATTAAATCCAAATCAATTTTATCGGTATGTAACCGTAGAAGGAAAATTTGTGAAATTGCATATGATCATTGAAAAATGATTGAACCTATTACAATTCGTGGAAATATCCGTATGAACAATTATGGTCAATTGATATACGAAAAAAACCAAGAGCATTTTCATACATGGAACGATGAAATGAATTATATTATCAAAGAATATCCAATACGAAATCCTTTATATGAATACATTGAAACTGAATCTTTTTATCAAATAAGAACACTTGCTCCTGAAAGTCATTTAACAAAACGGCAAAAAGTAGGATTAAAATATGATCCGTGGATGCGTCCATTAAGACAATGGAAACCTGCGGTAACGGTTGTATCTGATTCTGCTTTTGCTAGATTATATGGTCGTGGTCCTTTTGAGTGGGTAGATACACACGATGGAATAGATTTTCGTTGGACAACAATAGAAAACAAAGGAATAATATTTGCTAAATTAACATGGTAACAAAAAACAAATTTGTAGAAATCAAAAAATGGCAGTTTTATGATGTTTATCCTAAAATTGTTGGTGAGAATGCGTTTCCGATTACAAACACGAATGAATGGGAACGTTGGGTTGAACCTCATAATTATCGTAGTCATTTAATTGCAATTGTTTATGAACCAAAACTTGATCCTTGGAAAAGACCAATGCTACCTTATGTAAGTGAATTCAATGAAACTCCAAGATTTTGGGGAGAAGCAGGATGGCCATCCCCACCACTTAAAGATATGGATCCAGAGACTTGTATGACAATAACTTCGGTAAATGGATTTGCGGTTAAATTGTATCGCAGAAAAGCAGATTGGAAAGATCCCTGGCATCGTGCTGAATGTAGAGAATTGGGATTGACTTTATCCGAGTATTACGACATGATGAAAACAAAGAAGCAAAAAAATGGCAGTTGATTATTGGGATATATCAGAGTTAATGAATTTATATCCAATTCGTAATAATGCGGAATGGAAATTCACAGGCACACTTATCAATTCATTTGTAAAGTTAAATGAAATAACACTAGATCCTTGGTTTCGTGATTTTACCGAAAGCAAAAAAACATTTATATCAGACGAAGCAGGTATTTTAATTTATGGATACACAACAATAAACAATAAACGAGTAAGACTATGGAGTTGTTAAAAATGGAAGAATGGAATAAAAACGAGTTATTAAACAAATATCCTATAAAAAATTCGGAATATTCTTCGAATTATGTAATTGGTTACGGAGATGCTTATTGGTATCCTGGTATGCCAACGCAAATCGTTACACTCAATAAAGATGTAATTTCTGATCCTTGGAATCGTGGTTGGGAGAGTGAAACATCTTGGTTAATGTACGATGCATATAAAGATGTGCTATTTCGTTGGGTGAAGGTTGAGGGTAAAAAAGTACCTGTTTATTGCGTAGTTCGTTCATAATATGCCATCTGCATTTAAACTTAACATCAATAAAGATACTTGTGGTAAATGGAAATCAAGATACATACTTGATATTCTTGAAAAGTATCCACAAACAAATTTCAAAGAATGGGAACTTCTTGAAATTCATCATCAAAATAAACCAAACGAAATTGCAGTTAATATGGTTTGTAAAATGTGGTATCCTCATTATGATCCGTGGGGAAGAAAAATGTGCGATTGGACAATTGGGAATAATAAGTTTTCTGCGAAACATGGAAATCAAGTGAAGCATGGTGATAACCACAATATACAACTTCCAAGTATGAAAATTTGGAATACAACTGTTGCAGGACAACTTGTACGATTGCATGGTCCAATTAAAAGTTATTTTGTTGTTCGGCAAAATTCAAGTGTGTCATGAACGGATATTTTCAAAGTATGCCGATTAAAGTTTCACATTCAGATGAATTTTGGAATGCTTCTGATTTAATAAAGCAGTATCCAATTAAAGATAACACTTGGACATACGAGCAAAAGTTAAACAAAATAGTTTTACCAAAAGAAGCATCATCTAAACATGATCGTGATCCGTGGAGTAGATTGATAATAGCATGGGAATATACGGATATAGATGATCGTGTATTAACAGGTGGTTGGGCATGGATGCTTGATGATGAAAGTAAATCGGTATTTGAAATTCGTTTTTCAACCGTAGCAGGAAAAGCAATTAAATTATATAAAGCAACTGATGATTTATATTGAAACCCCAAAAGAAATAATTTTAGAGAATTTTTCAATGGGTGATCACTGGGGAACGACTGAACTAATAAAAAAATATCCTATTTTAAATCACGAGCATTGGGCATTTGTATGCGATCCGATGGACATTGATTGTGATCAGGGTGTGGTTAGAAAAATAACTTGTATATCAGAAACGAATTATGATCCTTGGTTTCGTAAAATGATTCCGTGGAAATGGAGAGATTATGAAAAAGGACGTGAATGGGATTTGCCGACACCTCATTTGTTTTTAAACGGAAAAAAGAAATACGCACTTTCGGAAAGATACACTTCAGTTAATGGAAAGCATATAAGATTATACAAAAGAGAATATAATTTCATATTACGAAAGTGATTAATTAAATGAAAAAATAAATCCGAAACCTCATATTTATTATAAAAGAGGTTTTTTTGATGGTTGGTGAGAAAAAAATAACATTATGTGTATGTACATACAATAAATATAAGTACTTGTTGCGATGTTTAAAATCAATCGCAGATCAAGAAGTACCCTTTGATTTATATAATGTAATAATTTTAGATAATACACCATCTCCATGTGGTGATTTATATGAGAAATGCAAGTCATTCTCAAAAACATTACCCAATTTAAAATATATCAATAAATTAACAGACGGATTATCTGGAGCAAGAAATGAATGCTTGGGCATTTGTACCACGAAAATAATTCATTATATTGACGATGATGTTTTAGTTTCTAAAAAGTTTGTTAAAGAAACAATTAAATGCTTTGACAAGCATGAAAATCTTTCAATCATGGGAGGTAAAGTAACTGCAAACTGGAGTGAGTCACCTCGTCCACAATGGTTATCCGATGATGCTCTTGGTTATTTGTCGGTACTAGACTTTGGTGAATCCGAACGAAACTTTGAACTACATACAGGAATGTGGTTTGCAGGAGCAAATATAGCATTTGATGCAGAAACACTTAGAATGTTTAATGGATTTTCTGTCAAACTTGGAAGAAAGGGTTCAGATGGTGGTCTTCTTGGGTCAGAAGAAATGGAACTTGTGTATGCTATGCATTCAAGTCATAAACTTGTATATTCTTCTGCTTCTGTTGTGGAACATATAATTCAACCAAACAGATTAAATCAAGAATGGTTTGTAAAAAGAGTTGCATGGCAATCAATTTCAGACGTAATGTTAAATTTAGATTATTTACGAAATCCTGGACCTTGGTCAGACAACAAAAAATGTAGTGAATATGTAAAAGAAAACATCAAATTTCTTTTTTCAGAATCGGTCACACAAGAAGAGTTTTCTATTAAATTGAGGGTTACTAAAATTTTATCTTTTCTAACATCATATGGATTAAAAACATATTAAAAATGCCAATCAACATGATATAATTATAAATTAGTAATTTTATATTTATATGTGGGTATTTAATTAAAAAGTAATGAGATTGGTGTATGATTTGTGATAGTCGAAAGTTTATTTTTACAAGAGTTGCTAAAACTGGTACAACTGCTATTGTAAATTACTTATTTCCCATAAAACCAAATCAACATTGGAAAACTCACCAAAACGAAATTAACACAAAAATTAAAAATTGGGAAAACTATGATGCTAATCATTATCCATTGTACAAAGTCAAGGAAGTAATCACAAAACAAAAATACAATGATTACTTTAAATTTGGTTTTGTTAGAAATCCATTTGAAAGATGCGTGTCTGCTTGGAAGTATAATATGCAAAATGGATATACAGACACAGAAACTACACTATTTGATTTTGTAAAGTATTTAAATAAAACTGATATTAACGGTAAATACTTAAATCAGTATGAATTTGTAGATGGATGTAACTTTATAGGTAGATTTGAAAATCTACAAGCAGACTTTAATATTGTTTGTGACAAAATTGGTATTCCACAAAAACAACTTACTCGTGAAAACAAAAGTAAACACAAACACTACACTGAATACTACGATGATGAAACTCGTGAAATCGTTGCGGAAAAATACAGGAAAGACATTGAGTATTTCGGATACAAATTTGGAGAATGAAATATATAATACATTTAATATTTATTACAAGTGAGAATTCAAAAAATATATTTAATCAATCTTTCTGACAAGTATCATCGTTGGAGAAAATTTAAATTACTAGATAAAAGATTTAAAAGATTCTCGGCAATAGATTCAAGAACAAATCCGTTTGTATATAAAGATAAAAATTTATCGTTTGATCCTGTAGGTCTTGCGTTTAAATTATATTTTTCACAATGCCCTGGTGCAATTGGAGCATATCTAAGTCATTTTTCAATATGGCAAGATATTCTTAAAAACAATATAAATTGTGCGTTGATTTTAGAAGACGATGCAATGTTTAGTGATGTAAAATATTTTTTAGAAAATGAACCTACATTCAATGATGCCACAGACTTTTATCAATTAAATAAAAGATATCATGCAAACGATTATTGGAATAACTTTGATGGATTTGAAAGTTATGTTGTGACGCAACGTGGTGCAAAAATATTGGTAGATGCTACTCATAATCGTGAACATTTTAACGGAATTATATCATTTAGTCCTGATACAATAAACATTTCACCACACCTTAGAGATGCAAAAATATTTAAAAACGAACCAATGCAATATTGGAGTACACCAAATTCAATATCGTGTCCAGTTGATAAATTAGCAGGATTTTGTGCTCATCCAAATTTACCTGAAGATAAAAAACTGCGTATAGGGTTCATGAGAACAATCGGATTGTTTTCTCAGCAACAGAGGTCAGATATATTAAAAGACGGAGTGAAAGATTGGAATTTTTGTACAGAAAAAGAACTTGAAGAATTTATATCATCCGAGCAATACGAATATTGGAAAAGACAATAAGTTTTAATTTGAATATTTTCGTTGACATAAATATCTATTGATTCTACTATATAGACCAATGGATTATGTTACACTATCAAGCACTCCAAGTTTTTGGTGTGAAATAGAACTATTAAGCAAATATCCTCCTTTAAATCATCATGCTTGGAGATGGGGTGTACACGGAAGAACTGCATTGGATCGTGAAGATGGTCGTTATATAATTGCAACTACTTCACAACCATTATTAGATCCTTGGAAACGACCACTCGTTCCGTGGAAATTTGAAGATATGTTTTTTGAATGGGTGCAAGATGATTTCTATGAAGATTATGATAAACGAATTACATCTGTTCATGGCAAACTAATTAGATTATACAGAAAACATGAAACCGAATAGTAGCATAAACATAAACTTTTATTCGGGTAAGCAATGGGCAGAACCCACTCTTATTAGAAAATATCCAACTACTAACTTAGCATGGCATATAGGACGACAAGAAGATGCTGGATACGAACGATTTTTTGTGTTAACGGAAAATAACTTACACGAAGTAAAAGACCCCTGGGATCGTGTTATGCTTCCGTGGAGAAAAAATGAAAACGACAAAACAACTTTTAAGTGGTCTGATACTGAACCTGTTTATGATTTACCCGAAAATCTAAAATATCAATTTCGTTGGACAACAGTTGCTGGTAAAAGAATTAAATTATGGAGAAAAAAACCATGAGTTCATCAACGATGGTAACAAACAATTTTTATTCTTTAACAGAGTTGAAGCAACTTGTGGTAGATTATCCTGTAAAAGTTTTTGGTTGGGTAGTAAATCAAAAGAAAAAACATAGTTATTTGTATTATGAACCTGCATTTGGATTAAATGATCCGTTGCTTACTCTAAGAGACCCTTGGAATCGTGTAATTCGTCCTTGGTTGTATTATACAGATGATAATCCCACAATTTGGCAAAATCGTAAAGCAGAGCATCCAAGTCGCAATGCTATGTTTCATCCACTTGCACCAAAAAAATGTGGACATTATGCTTATACAAGTATTAACAATAAATGGATGATATTATATGTTTGATATAAATCAAATAAAAAGCAACGCAAAACAAACAGAAGAAACTTTGAATGCAATCACCAAAAAAGTTGCATCATTGAATACAGAGTTTAATGAAATTGTTTCAGAATACGAATCACACAATTCAGAGTATTACGAAATGTATCCGGAAAAACTAGATGAATTAAATGAAACTTTAAGACAACGATTATCAGTATATAGTTTGATGCGAGAACTTGCAGACGATTTGTCTGAGAAAACTGCAAATGACCTTGAAAGTATTGTGTATGAATTTCAAAATGGAAATTATTATAAACACGATTGAGTTGACAATCGTTGTATAATCTGATTAAATAAAAACTATTATGGCAAAACAAAATCTAACAAAAAATATTCATTCTGCGTTGGTTAAAAAGGCAGAAGCAGAAGTTGAAATGGCAAAAGCAAATCTTGCGGTTTATTCAGGTGATAATCTGATTGGAATCGGAGAACACCAAATTCTTGCGGAAACGATTCTTGATGAATACAAGAAATTAGATGATGCTTTATCTTTGCTTGAAACTTTGAAAAATCATCCGATTGATTGATTTTCAAATTTAGTTATCAATCCATTTGCTCCGTATATTACATACGGCATAGCATTGGTAGTATGAGCAATTCCATAATGATGCTTTGCATCTATTCCGATGAAACCATACGAATGTTTGCGTGACTTTGCTTCTTTGAAAGTTTTAGCAAAAGCATCATTCAAACTCATGCCATCACGAATACGAGTTTCAGTTTTACTAGCAACTGCATCGTTATTGATTTGTTCACCTTTTCCTGTAACGGTGATGGCTGCATAACGACTTGCAAAGTTACCAGCAACCGTACCACTATCACTAACACGACCAGGATATTCATTTCCAACACCACCTGTACTACTACCACTTGCTAATTTTCCTTTGTTATCAATAATCACACAACCAACGGTGTCGCATTCAAATCCAACGGAAGTAGGAAAATTATTTTGTTCCATTTTATTTAACCATTTCTTGCTTCTTTTTTCGGTAAGATTACTTGATATAGGAAGTTTCATTTCACGAGCAAGAAGTTCTGCACCAGGAGATGTTAATATTTTTGCTCTGCGGTTTTGAAGTTTCTCAGCAAGTTTACTTGGATTGCTTAAATACGGAACTGATATTACTCCACTTAAATTTTGTTTGCTTCCATCCATTATACTTGAAGTTAACCGAGGAAGACCATCACTTTGCAAAGCACTTCCGATACCTGCATTAAAACGTTCATCGTTTTCAAGCATTTGTAAACATTTAACAACGGTTTTAATAGCAGTTGCTCCGTTGCTTAAATCTTTCATGCAAACATCTGCCATATTTTGAATAGCATCAAGTGCCTCAATCAAAGCATCTCCTTTTGGATCAATCGGACTTGCTCCTCCGTGAATAATTATCAACGGACCATTTTGTATTTTATCACAAAGTATATTCATTGCTTTGTAATAAATATTATGCAACTAAATCAAGAGTCGTTCCAACGAATAGTAAACAATGTAGATTTTGTGTTTGTGTAGTTGATATGTGGAAGATTTGGATACCAATAAACAAAGTCTCCTGCATTATGCATTTTACACTCAGAGTTTTCAAACCTTATTGAGAAATTTCCATCGGTAAGAACACACATACTTTTCCAATCCGAATTTCTTATATCACTTATTTGCTTTGCTTCTCTTATATAAGGTACTTCGTGACGAATTGACCACTTAAATTCCAAATCCTCGGAATAAAAATGAGGATGTTCTTTTTGATCCACAAATGGTCCTACAACCCAATTGTTGTAGAATTTTGTATAATTAGAAACATTTCCATATCGTTTACCTTCGTATTTACTTTTCCAACGCAAAACAATAGCAACACAATCACGAGTAATACGAAACTTTGGCCAACGATTTGAATCGTGAATCGCATAATCTCCGTATTCATGAAGAAGTACAGATTCTGAATTATATTTAACAAACATTTCACCTTTTATTAAAAAAACTGCTTCACACCAATCGTGGTCTCTTCCGACATGAGTTTGATTGCGAATTTCTCCTGCTTTCCAATCACACCATCTAAAGTGTACACTTTCTGTGTATGTTTTGCACATTTTATTTTTAAAAGGACCCAAAACCCAACCATCATTATCTTTAATCGTGGATATATTACCGTCTTGAATATCAGAATAATTTTTCATTTTATTTTAAAAAAACCAATTATAATTACCAAATGCACAATGCTTTATTGCTTGTTTTAAAAATTTTGGATATATTTTATACGATGTCGTTTTAAGTTTAATTGGTTGTTGTATGTTTTTTAAACACACTGCGTTAATTCTATACATATAAATATCGATTAAAAGTAACATTTGGATTGATATTTTTGTAACTCTTCTGTAAAATATACCATAATCAAGAATATTATCAATATTAAAGTGGAATCAAAAGCAAAACTATTTCAGAAGATTGTAGGTAAAGCACGAACTGAGCATCGTTTAATGACTGTTGCATTGCGAGAGCAACTTAAAAAATACGAAAAGTTTTTTTGTGGAAAACGATGTTCATTTAAAAATCCAAGAGTAAAAAATAGAACATATAAGGTGCTTGGACTTGAATTCAAAAAATTTAGTTTGAAATCCAAAAAAAATAAATCGTCAACGGGATTCATAGCAATAAAAAACAACGCATCATTTTTTGGATATGCGTTATCAGAAATTCAACTTGATTTTGTTAAAATGCAAAATCGTGGATATGATAAACACCTACTAGAAATTGAATCAAAGATTCATACAGAGTTTTCGGATAATACTAGTCGTATAATTAATAACACAGGTGCTGAACTTCTGAATCATAATATGCTTGATGTAGATGCTGATTTTTATCTTGCATCGTCTGGATATCGTGTCGAGAATTTGAGAATACGATCTATGCATCACGGAAAAATGACGGGAATTGGATATAATCCAAGTTTAAATGAGATTGATATTCTTGTTTATTCAGATACACAGGGAAAACAAATAATAAATAATTCTGAACATATAGTTAATATATGGAGTTAATATGAAAGCAATATTCGGAATGCACAAAGGTGAATTTGGTGAAGTAGAATTTTCTACACTTGTAGAAGATAAATTATATCGTGTTAGTATTAAATGCGGTGATGAGCGTTGGGTAAATCCTAAACTCAGTAAATGGAAAGGTCATTTAATATTATGGGTTCGTCAGAAAAACGATACAGGATATTTTCCACGAAAAGGTTGGGGATTTAATTTGTTATTTAAACCTGAAAACGAAGCAGAAAAGAAAATGCTTTATGAATATCAATGGACATATTCTCCTGCTCCGAATGTTATATCCTATTTAATTACACCCGAGTGGCCTAATAAAATTGATCCTGATAATATTTGGGAAAAGATTCGTGATAATAAATTATACACAAGCACAATCTCGGATTACCAAGAAGACTTAAAGTCGCAAATGAAGATTAAGGCAAAAGAAAATGAAGCACAACGAAAGTCGTTAGAGCAATTTGTTCCAAATAAAGTAGAAGAAATTATACCCGAAGAAAACTATGATGCAATATTTGATTCCGAGGATTTGCCTTCACACGAAGAACTTCAAAAAGAATTTTATATAGATGATTAGTCACGATAAAAAGTTTATTTTAATAACTCCACCAAAAACTGGATCAGTAACTTTGTCGTCTTACTTTTTACCATACTCTGATATTCAAGAAATAATTCAGCAAAAAGATGATAATTTTGATTTTATTGATGAGGGTTTAATTGATCCTGAATTTAAATACACATACTCCAAGCATAATAAAATCTCTGCATACTCACACATTAGTAACTTTGATGAATACTATAAAATAGGTTGCATTAGAAATCCCTATGATCGTGTAGTATCGTTTTGGAGGTGGTCGTGTAAAGTTAGTTTTTTAAATCGAATTATATATGGATTAAGTTTGTGGTGGTGGTTGCGAAGTCTTAAAAAGAATGATTGGGCAAAGCAAACATATTTTGATTATTTTTCTTTAAATAATACCGTAATCATTGATGATTATATTCGTCTTGAGAGCATACATGAAGATTTGAATAGAATCTGTACAAAACTTGATATACCATATAAAAAACCACCACATTCAAATATCACGAAACGAAAGTGTTGGAAAGAATGTCACAATAAAAGATCTATTACTATTACGAACGAGATATTTTATACCGATTTTGATGAGTTTGGATACTCAAAGATTTAATATTAAAATATAGTTTCTAATATATTTATTATAACAGAATAAAAGATTAGAAAACGCATCATATTCAATGATGATATTTTCTATAAAAACAATTTTAAATTATATTTATATTAGATGATGGATTACGAATTATATCAAGATAGTGTAGTACCAGTTTTTTACCATATTCCAAAAAACGCAGGTACATTTGCAATAAGTACAATTTTTCTGTATTTCAGAAAGTGGAGAAAATCCACGAATTGGATATCAGATGGTATTGTAGAAACCGGAAGAAATATAATTATATTATCGGGTACAAATCAAGTTGCAAGAATTATAGCAGGTGATCCAAATCAAATTTGCAATAGTACCAATGAATTCTTTAAAGGTGATTTACCAAAAGAAGATAAAACTGCTTTTTATATAAAGTTAGAAGATGTAAACTTAGAATTATTGACAAAAATAAATGTATTTTCTATAATAATAGAATCTACTGGATTTGAAATACACGATGATATTCTCGGCAGATTTCAGAAATCTTTTAGTTTTAAAAAGTTTATAATTCTGCGTGATGCTCTTGAACGGGCAAAGTCGTTTTTTAAATATATGACATCAGACAAAGCAAAGCATGAACCTGGTTATGGTTCTATTCCAACTGGAATTAGTATCTCTGAATTTCTTAATCATGCTTCATCAGGACATTTATATGAAGATAGTTGGGTGATTCGTCAGTTTTCAAATTTAAAAATTGGAAAAAAAATAAGATGGTATCATTATCGTAAAACTAAAAACATACTAAATGAGTTTGACTTGTGTGATATTAGTAAGTGCAGTGAGTTTCTAACACAATTCTATAAGAAATATAAAAATCTAGAAATTAGTGAAGAAGAACTTGGAAAGTGGCAAGAAAATGTAGTATATAATAAACGAGAAGAAACCGAAGACGATTATATTGAATTTGATATTTTAGATAAATTCAACGAAGTAACTCACTGGGATAGATTATTATATCGCAGTATACTTGGAAGAAAAAAAATAATATTTAATGACGGAAACTAATAAAATGATACAACTTACAAAAGAAAATACACTTTTGGTTACACCTTCATATGATAAACATTTGGAGTGGTTAAAGTATAATATCAAATCTTACGAAACATATGCACCAGAATATTATGATCATTTAATATTAATTGATGAAAATGCAGATGATTGTTTGCTTACAAAGTTGTATTTACAAAACAAAGGATATTCATACGAAATTGTAGATGGTGCTCAGGAAATAATGTCAGGACACATGAGACAACAATATATGAAATTAACAATTGATGATTATATTCCTGATGATATTGAGTATGTTGCTTTTATGGATAGTGACTCAATGTTCTACGAGAAACACTTACTATCGGATTTTATTGATAAAGAAAGTGGAAAATTATCAATGCTAATGACTCCGTTGAACTTTTTTTATGAGAATATCAATGAAATTCCTGATTGGATCAAAGACTGGAAACAGATAGTTTCTGAAACATTAGGACTTGATTTACGATACGAATATGCAAGACGTTCACCTTTAGTTTATCCTGTGAGTTTAATTAAAGAAGTAAGAAATACTATTGAAGAAACTACCAAAATGTCTTTAAAATCATATCTTGCCGAAAGAACTTTCTTTTCCGAATATAATGTAATTGGTGCATTTGCACACAAAAATCATGATGATTTATATAAATTTATAGATACAACCAAAGATAAGTGGAGCTCTTTGCCTTGTTTACAATCGTGTGCGAGAAGCAATAATATTGATGAATTGAACGATACACGTAGATTCTTAAATACACTTATTAACGCACCTATATTCAATGAACTAACTAAGCATTTGGTGGGTAAAATGTATGAATATAATATGATAGAACGAAATATACCTGAAGTAAATTTCATGGACTACAATGAACCAAATCTACGCAATCTATATAATGACCTAAAAATATTTTTAGCAAAACGTCTTTAATTATTATGTTAATTTCTCATTTTAAAAAATTTATCACGATTGATATTCCCAAAACAGGTACACGTTCATTACGTGAGACACTTGTACCTTTGAATTATATTGATATAATTGGCCAACCGAATATAAATGAACATTATTATCAACACGACTCGGCATTAAAGTGTAAAGACTCACTAGAAAAGTTGGGAAAAAACTTTGACGACTATTATTCACTTGTAATTGTTAGAAATCCGTGGGAACGATACTATAGTTTCTACAAGTATTATTCAGACTATTTAAGCAAGTTTGAGAGCAAGGATCGATCAATTGATTGGACAAATAATAATGTTCAAATGCAATTAAAAACAATTCAAGAATTATTTAACGGTGATATAAATAAACGAATGCGATGGATAGTTCGTGGTAATCCTGCACAATCCTTTTATTATACCGACAACAATTTAGATTCAGGATATATTATGGTATCTCAAATTGGTAAATTTGAAGATATTAATAAAGAGTTTGAGTTATTTTGCGAAAAAATATCGTGTGGCAAAATAAAACTTTTACATAGCAATAAATCTAATATTTCAGAGAAAACCTACAAGGATGTATTTTCACAGGAAATAGTAGATCTAATTGCTGAAAAAGAAAAACTTACCATAAAACTAAAAAACTATTCTTATTAAATTATAGTTGACGATGTATTGGGATTGTGGAATAATAATTCCATGAATATTAATTTAGACGACAAACTTGTAAGTGAACTTGATTCCATTTTTAAAAATAAACGCAACTCTCAGTCCGAGTGGGATGCTTGCATTGAAGATATAGTAGAAGAATTCATTGCACGTCAAAACGGAACATACGAAGAGTTATATTGTGAAGACGAATTGTATGAAGATGAAGAGGAAGAAACTGACGATGTGTATTTTGATCTTCGTGGAATTTCTCCAAATATTAACAATGGAAAAAATGGACATTTAACCAAACCACCATTTAAAAAAGACAATTTACAGAATCGTTTAAACGACAAGTAAATGGTGGAGTCGTGTCACCTCACATTCGTGGCATCCCTAAAGTGGTCAAGTTATTGACCACTTTTTTTTGGTGTTAATAACTTTTTGTTGCAATTATTAAATTTATCTTCATACTAATTTAAATCATGTATATCAATCATTCATTGAAAGAAGTCGAGTGGTTCTGAACCTAGTCAGAGAAATCTGGCATCGTCCGCAACGAACCGATTAACATGAGACCCCCTTTTCCCCGAAGGGGGTCATTTTTTTATAAATAATACTTGACTTTTTATAATAATTTTGGTAGTATACTTGTATTGAGAGTGAAAAAGACTAAAATGAATATTTACGACCAATTTCAGTTGCCGATTGAAACGGGTGAACGAAAGAACGCAATATTAAACACTGTTTCCAAATGGTTTGCTCACGAGGATTGTACATCTGAATCAGATATTATTCATTCTCTTCGTTCGTTGGATGATATTTGCAGTAATCGTCCTGCTCCTGTTTCAAGTAAGCAAGAGATTTTAAACGATGATTTTCTTTTTTACAAAATTGCTTTTAAATTTAGAACCGAAATAGAAAACACATTACAATTAAATTATTAATTATGACACAAGAAGAAATAGTTGAGTTCGTACAAAATAACGCAAGATATTATGATGATGATTCATTTGAACCTTATGCCGTAATGTATGAGGGTAAGTTCATTTGGGCAGATTCCCCACGAAATTTGGTGGAACAACTTATGAACAATGTAAACGGATAAATAAAATGAATATAAAAGAAAACATATACGCAAACGAAAATTTAACCAAGTCACAGGAAGATGTAATTGACGTAATCAATTCACAAGGTATGGAAACTTTCTTTCACACTTCAACATACGGATCAGAAGTTACTCCGAATACCGAAGGTGGTTATGGTGGTTATGCTCATCAAATGGCAATTCGTGGTCTTGAAAAACGAGGAATAATTACTGCACAACATATGTGGAGAGGTGCAATTTGTAGATTAAACTTAAACAACCAATAACATGAACTCACATAATTTTTCAGATACAATTGAAGTTCCTGAATGTGGAACATACAAACTAATCAAAATAGAAAATCAAGGAGTTGTAAATAGAGAAACTGCAATTTATGAACGCATAGAATGGGATGCTCTTGCTCCTTGGAATATAAAAATAAAGGCAAAATTATGAGCAATTACGTATTTAACGGAAAAGATAATTTAGATGAAGATACAACGCATCCATTTGCAGGTATCACAGGTACTTTAATAGGACAAATGCAAATGACCGAAGCAGGATACGACGGATTGATTGCTTTGAATACCACTTTCAAGGATCTAGCAAATACCATGACCGAGCAAAGTAATGGTCAATATACATTCACAGAACAAGAAGTAATTGATTTGTATTCACCTGAAAATTTTGATTTTGACGCAACTCAAAAAGCAATAGTTGCGAATCGT
>Ga0222718_10002044_pt1 | contig 18502 bp, 4 predicted proteins | sample C33_27DmetaG_FD_165045 | JGI IMG/M metagenome (GOLD analysis project Ga0222718, IMG submission 165045) | Estuarine water microbial communities from San Francisco Bay, California, United States - C33_27D | ecosystem: Environmental > Aquatic > Marine > Unclassified | place: USA: California... | reverse complement strand
TTATGCAATGCTGGTGTTGGGGGGACAATTTATTCAAATTATGAGAGAAAAAAATATGAAAAATTTGACAGCACAGGATCTGGATATCAGTACTTTAAATATCCAGATATTTCAGTTTCCATCAAATATAATACTGTAGGATTTGGAACTACTACACAATCAAATGAAGAATTAGTTATAACTCCTGTAGTAAAAGGAAGTATTATAGATGCATATGCCTATGAATCTGGAACTGGATATGGATCTACAATATTAAATTTCAAAAAAAATCCAGTAATTACTATTCTCAATGGAAAATCTGCACAATTAACTCCCAATATTATTGATGGAAAAATTACAGGTGTTTCTATCAGTTATGGTGGAAGTGAATATTATTCTACTCCAAATTTATTAGTTTCTGGTTCTGGAACTGGAGCAGAATTGAGAGCGATTGTTAGTAATGGACAAATAACTGAGGTTAAAGTTCTTAATTCTGGAAGTGGATATTCACAATTAGACACAAAAATTAAAGTTATTTCTTCAGGAAAAAATGCATTTATTGACCCACAAATAAGAAAGTTGACACTTAATGATAATGTAGCAAGGTTTACTGATGGAGAAGTTTTAAGTAAAGGTAAAGATAAATTACAATATTCTGTGTCAAAATATTTTGAAGATCTGAGGGATTCTTTCTTGGAAGATGAATCATCGTCTACTAAAATTTCTGGAATTATTGGATGGTCTTATGATGGAAATCCAATTTATGGTCCATATGGACATAGTGACCCTTCAGCAGGTACAGGTAAAAAAGCACTCCAATCTGGATACATTCTCAATACATCAAATGTCATAGACAGACCTTCAGGATTTGATGGTGGATTTTTTGTTGAGGATTATCAATATGACGGAACTGGAGATTTGGATGAATATAATGGCAGATATGAAAAAAATAATGAATATCCAAATGGTGTTTATGCTTATCATGCAACGATAGATCAATTTCCATATTTTATTGGTAATAAGTACAGGTCAAAATTAATTTCAGATTCTGATTTGAATCAATCATTTGACTTCAACAATTCAAATCTATTAAGAAATACTCTTCCATATAAAGTATCAGAAACAGGTGCAGATTATGATTTCTTCAATGAAACCAGTGATATTCTTGACCAAAAAATAGAAGTTTTATCAACAACATCAGATTCAATTCAATCTATAGAAATTCAAAATTCTGGAAATAACTATAAAGTTGGAGATACATTAGAATTTGACGAAACCGGAACTTCTGGGAGTGGATTGAATGTTGCAGTTAAATCAATAAAAGGAAGAGATATTGTAGATGTGAGTACTAATTCTACTTCATATCCAGATTCTATTTTTACATGGAATTCTTCCGATAAAGTTAAAGTATCAATATTACCAAATCATAATCTTTCAGATAATGATTATATTACAATTTCTGGATTTTCAACAAATCTTTCATCTTTAAATGGAACGCATAGAATTTCAGTTCCAAAATATGCAAATGGAAGATGCCTTTCTACCATAAGTTCAGCATCTGCAGGATTTACAACAGAAATTTATGTCGCACCAATTCCAGAACAAATATCAATAGGCAGTAGTATTGGTATTGGAACAGAAACTCTGAGAGTACTTGGAATATTTAAAAATGAAAATATTCTTAGAATTGAAAGAAGTTTATCGGGAGTATCTCATGCAGTTGGTACTGCAGTATCATTCTTACCAGATTCATTTACAATTTCCAAATCTGTAGATAAATTTGAATCAAAAATAGATGATAAGGTGTTCTTTAACCCCAGAGAATCTGTTGGAGTTTCAACAATAAATGGAGTTGGATATAGTACATCATTTACTTTTGGAAATATTTCAACAGTAAATAGAAGTATTCCATCCAAAGGAATTTATATTGACAATCACCCATTTAAAACGAATCAACCTGTTACTTATGTTGTTGGGACTGGAACAACTTTAATAGTTTCTACTGACGGATTGGTTTCATCAGAAGACTTTATCAATACATTCCCAAATCTGTTTGTCGTTAACAAAAATCCAAATCTTATTGGATTAAAGACTTCCATCAATGGTGAAGAATTATATTTCCATTCTAATGGAGATGATAATGACACATATTCATTTGAATCCAATTCAACTCAAATATTAGGTAGTATAGAAAAAAATGAGGTTACAGTTTCTGTTTCTACCTCTCATAATCTACAATTGGGTGACAATATAACCTTAAATATTAATCCAAATCTTTCTGTTGGAATTGGAACTTCTACTGCAGTTCGTGTTGTTTATAAATCGGACATTGATAATATTATAGTCAATCCAATCGAATTTAATTCTTCAGGAATTGACACAACAACCGATGAAATTACTATCACAGAACATAATTTAAAAACTGGAGATAAAGTTTTATATGAAGATAGTGGATTTGAGGAATATTTTGTATATAAAGTAGATACTAATAAATTTAAATTATGCGAAACATATTTTGATAGTCAACAAAATCCACCAGTTACTATTGATTTTACTTCATCTGGAGGTTCTTCTCAATTTATTTCATTAATAAATCCAGAAATAAATCTAATCAAAAACAATGATTTAGTATTTGATTTATCAGATACATCTTTATCTGGATACAAATTTAAAATATTTACTGATAGTGAATTCAATAATGAATTTATTTCTACAGGATCTACAAACACTTTTAATGTATCTGGTGTAGGAACGGTGGGTGTTTCTACTGACGCATCATTAACATTAAAATATAGTTCTCAAATTCCGGAAGAACTATATTATACTTTAGAAAAAGATGGAGTATTATTAGATTCTGATACCGAAATTAAAAATTATTCCGGCATAAAATATAAAAATAGTACATATGATGGGACATATTCCATTGTTGGAATAGGTACAACTACTTTCAATATAATTATTGATAAAAAACCAGAAAGTCTTTCATATTCTTCATCCGAATGTGACGTTTTAGAATACTCAACAACATCAACAAATGAATCCGGGCCCGTTAACTCATTCAACATTTTATCAAAAGGATCTGGATATAAAAAATCACCTATCCTAAAATCAGTAAATTCTGTATCAGGATCAGATTTGATTGTAAATCTTGAATCAAATAAAATTGGATCTATTAAAGAAACAAAAGTTATAAGTAATAGGTTTACATATTCCTCCGATAAAACATTAAGACCCAAAGTTAATGCATCCCCAAATCTCATATTAAAAGACTTTAGTACGATAGATCAAATATCGATTATTAATGGGGGTGATGGATATACAACGGCTCCAACAATTACCATCATAAATTCTACAACAAGAGATGAGATACAATCTGGATTAATAAATGCAAAAATAACAGGATCTGCAATTTCTTCTATAGAAATTTTAGTACAACCAAAAGGTTTACCTGATGATACTGTAGAGATCTTTACTACTAATAATAGCAACGGAATTTCAATTGAAAAAGTTGAATCTATAGATTCGGTAACCTTTGATTGTATAATATCTACTCCAATAGGTGGATTTTCTACACAACCATTTTATGCTGGAGATCAAGTTTTTATTGAAGGGATTCAAAAGGTTGATGATGATGGAGATGGTTTCAATTCTTCCGATCTTGGATATAAATTCTTAAGCGTAGATAGTTATGATGATAGTGAAGTCAATGATAAAGTAAGAATCAGTGTATCTGGACTTACTACAAATACTGGTAATGCGAAAGTAATTCAAGATTTCAGTGGTGTTATAATTAACAAAACTGATTATCCTACATTTAAAGTATCACAGAAAGAATCTGAATTTTTTATTGGTGAAAAATTATCATCTAATGGAATTATTAGAGACTTAGTAGTAGCAAAAAATGAAGAAAATTCCATAAAAGTTTCCGGATTATATGAATTATCTTTAGGAGAAGTTATTACTGGAAATCAATCTGGCACTATTGCTACAATCGAATCATTACGTATAAATGAAGGATATTTTAATGTTGGATATTCCAATTTAAAAAATATTGGATGGGATAATGAAATTGGCAAGTTAAGTGAAGATTATCAAGTTTTAGAAAATAATGATTATTATCAAAACTTGTCATATTCTATAAAAAGTTCAATAACATATAATGATCAGCAATCACCAGTCGAAAATTTAGTTCATACAAGTGGATTGAAAAACTTTGCAGATACTCAAATATCTCAGAATGTAACTGCAGGGACAGAAACAACTGATGATGGTTTTGTAGTCATATATGATGTTATTGATGAAAAAAGAGTTGATACTATTAACAATTTTGACAATGTTATTGATGTCAATGTTGTAGATTCAAAATCAAAATCCTTAAAGTTCCAAAACAAGAAACTTTCCGATTATACGACTTTAAAAAACCTTAATGTTTTAAAGATTGATGATATTAGTGATCAATTTTCAAATTCAGAAGCAGAAAATACTGAATTTTTAACAATAGAAGAAGTTGATGATGAATTATATTATAATTATTTGATTAGAGTTACTAGTGAAGATAATAGTGAAATTCAATTGACTGATATCACAATTCTTAGTGATGGTGTTAACACAACTATTGTCGAAAATGAATCTTTATACAATTCAACATCTCCTTACGGTTCGTTTGATATAGATGAAAATGAATTTGATGAAACTTTCCTGAAATTTTATCCAAATGACCCATTCAATACAAATTATGATGTAAAAATTATCAGGCAAGTGTTTAATACAACATTTGCTGGGATAGGAACAACATCCATTGGACTTATCGACTTAACTGGGTCTGTTATTGTAGAAAATACTGTAGTTGGGGTAGGAACAACAACTCTAATTTCATTAGATTCTTCAGATGTTAGATCATTATATATTAATACACAAATAATTAATGAAGATACTTTAGAAATGAATTATGTGAGATTGTATATCACACATAATGATATAGATTCATTTACGTCAGAATATTATATTGATAATACCTTATCATCCTTTACTGGTGATTTTATAGGAAGCTTCCGTTCAGAGTTAAGTGGAGGAGTTTTATCTGTATTATATGAAAACGATTCTGAAGAAGAAATTAAAATAAGAAGTAACATTGTTGGATTTGGAACAACTGCTCTTGGAGCAGGAACTTATAGATTCAAATCTTCTGATCAATCTGATGGACAAGAACGAAGTGCTACCTATAATGCAACTTATTATTCTACAGTAGGTGCTGCAGTAACAACGGTACATTCGTTGGATAGTGGATTATTCAATGCTTCAAAATCTTTAGTTCAAGTCAGCATAGGATCCACTAAAGCACTTCATCAAGTTATGATGATTTCTGATGGGACAAATGTTTATACTCAACAATTGCCTATTCTTTCAGCATCTAATACTGAATTTTTGGATGATGCTTCAGGAATTGGAACGTTTGGTGGAGAAATATCCGGAGGTAATTTATTATTAAAATTCTATCCAGATTCAGAACAAACAGGACAAATTGATATTGAAGTATTTAATAGATCATTGTATTCTGATCTTGATATTCTTAATGACTATGATGATTTGACTTATGGATCAGTAACAGAAAGTATTGATGAAAAGTTTTATAATGCTATCAATCTCGATAGAATTAATAAAACCAATTTCAAATTGACCAGTGATAATATTCCAATTTTCTCAAAACAATTCAATCCAAATTCAACATCTCTTGTAGCAAATACTGGAATATTTACAATTCCAAATCACTATTTTATGACTGGGGAAGAATTAATTTATACTGCCGCTTCATCAATCGTCGGTGTTGCGACTAGTGTAATGGAAACACCAAGTGGAGATTTGCCATCAACAGTATATGCAATTAAATTGTCAGAGGATACATTTAAAGTTGCAACAACACTTAATGATGCTCAAAGTGGTATTGGTACAACATTTACTTCATTAGGTGGAGGAAATGCTCATAGATTTACTATGGCAAAGAGAAATAGTAAGTGTATCATCACTGTTGATAAGTTAGTACAATATCCCATAGCATTTACAGGAATAGAATATTCTTTATCTGGCAATGTTGGAGGTTCATTAGGAATTAATACTACTATTGTATCATTATCTGGAATATCTTCAATTAGACCAAGAGATATATTATTAATTGATGATGAATATATGGGAGTGACTAATGTTGGATTGGGAACAACGAATATTGGCCCGATTACAAATGTTGGAACTATCAACTTGGTTGAAGTTGATAGAGGATTTGTTGGATCTTCTGCATCATCTCATACAGATGGTAGTTTAGTCAATGTTTATAGAGGATCATTTAATATTGTCGATGATGAAATTCATTTTTCAGAAGCACCTAGAGGCAATCCACAGATTGATAAAACAAAATATAACCTAGATTACGAAACATCATCATTTACTGGTCTGGCATTTCTTAGATCAGATTATAGTGACAATAAAGTTTATGATGACATATCCGACCAGTTTACAGGAATTGGTAGAACATTTACATTAACTGTTGGTGGAGCAAATACTACTGGAATTGGAACTTCTGGTGGAAGTGGTCTTGCTTTCATTAATAGCATTTATCAATCACCAAAAACTCAAAATAATCCATCAGTATTTAATTATGAAATTTTGGAAGATTCTATTGCAGGAATATCTACTATAGAATTTTCTGGAATTACTAATCCAGATGATCCACTTCAATACATAACTTCAGACTATGATGTTAATGTGAATGAAACTCCAAGAGGAGGTATCATAGTTTCTTATGGATCCACTCCAGGACTTGGTTTTGCTCCACTTGTAGGTGCTTCTGTAACTGCTGTTGTGGATGTTGGTGGTGCTATCGTATCTGTTGGATTAGGAACAACTGATAATCTTGGGTCTGGATATAATGGACTAGTTTCTATTGGAGTAAGTGTTTTTGAAGAGGGACATTCTGGAATTCCAGCAGAAATAACAGCAACAGTTGGTGCTGGTGGCACATTATCATTTAACATTGATGAACCAGGAACTGGATATACTAATCCACAAATATTTGTATCTGATCCATCTTATAAAAATCTTCCTGTTATTGGAGTATCTAGATTGGGAGTTGGAGCAACAACTGAAACTGGAATTGGATTATTGGTAGATCTTAAGGTTGGAGGTTCTACTGGAATAGGGTCTACTTATTTTGAAGTAACAGAAGTCAAATTCTCAAGACCTGGATATGCATTTAGAAAGGGTGATGTGTTTAAACCTGTCGGATTAGTTACAGACGCTTCACTTTCTTCTCCATTATCAGACTTTACAATCACTGTAGTTGATACATATACCGATAGCTTTGCTGCTTGGGAGTTTGGAGAACTTGATTATATTGATTCTATTAAAGAATATCAAAATGGAACAAGAACTAGATTCCCATTATTCTACAATTCAGAACTTCTTAGTATAGAACCCGAAGAAAATTCTGCAATTGAGAAAAATATTAATAATGTATTAATAATTTTCATTAACGGCATTATTCAAGAACCGGTAACTAACTACATATTTGAAGGTGGGACCTCATTTGCATTTACAAAGGCTCCATTGCCAGAAGACGATATTGAAATTTATTTTTACAGAGGTACTAAAGGAGTTGATTCCGAAAGTGAAGATGTAAAAACAACTATAGAAAGAGGTGATATTGTCCAAGTTATTAGCAATAACATATATCCCGACACAATAACACAGGATGAAAGAACAGTTTACGATATATCATCTTCTGATACTATTGAAACTAATCGATATTTTGGACTTGGAATTGATGAAACAATTTACAAACCTGTTTCTTGGACAAAGCAAAAAACTGAAAGAAAAATTAATGGTGAATATGTCTATAAGTCAAGAGATTCTTTAGAAGCAGTAATACATCCTGTTGCAAGAATTATTAAAGACGTATCTACATCCGATACTGAAGTGTTTATTGAAAACTCTGAACTGTTTAGTTATGAAACAGATAATGGATATACTGATAACTCCACACCATGCGATGGATTAATTATTGAAAATACAAATCCAATTACTGCTACATTTACTGCCACAATTGGTGGTGGTGCGGTTAGTGGTATAACCACGACTAATCCAGGTTTTGGATATCTCCCAGATCAAACCACTATAGAGTTGAAATTTACTTCTCCGGTAGGTGTAGGAACAACTGCTACAGCAACAGCATCAGTTACTGCTGGGGTTGTTACTTCAGTCACTATTACAAATCCTGGATCTGGATATACGGTTGCCCCTACTATATTTGCAGAAACACCAAATCTCAATATTGAAAAAATTACAGGATTTACTAATATTGAAGGATTCTCAGGTATTGTAACTGGAATTACAACAACTACAGGAACAGGAGGAAATCCATTAGCACTTCAATTCACGATTGCCAGCAATAACTTTACTGGATTATCAACTGGATATCCTATTTACATCTATGATACTCAAATTGGTAGTGGAGTTACATCAATCAATAGTTCAGATTCTGAAATTGTTGGTATCGGAACCACATGTTTAGACAATATATATTATATCTCAGATTGGTCTTATAGTTCTACAATAGGAATCTTAACTTGTAATGTAAAATCCGATTCTGATATTATTGGAATCTCAACTACTGGAAATTTATTAAATCCCATCGGAAAATATTCATGGGGAAGATTATCTGGAGGAACAAGATCCTCAAGTCCAATATCTATCGGAGTTACTGGAAATATTGTTTCTGGTCTTTCAACATACCCAACGATTCAAAGAAGAGGAATTGGAATTAGAAAAACTGGAGCACTTCCCAAAATTGAAATATAAAATTATCGTATAAATATCTAAAAAACTATCAATATGGCTGCATTCGTAACAGATCAATTTAGAATATTGAATGCTGGTTCCTTTGTAGAGTCTATCAGTAATAATTCTTATTATGCATTTTTAGGACTATCAAATCCAACTGCGACTGGATTTGGCAGAACTGATAATTGGAATACTAGTTCAGCAAATAATCCAGTAGATAATTTTCAATATTTATCTCATTATAGGGATACAAGTCTTTTTGGCAAAAAAATACCTGCAGATAATGCTAGAAGAGTTGTAAGAAAGGTTGAATGGATTTCAGGAAATTCTTATGATATGTATAGGCATGATTATAGACAAGGAAATTCATCTCCAGTCAGTAAAACGGTTAGATTGTATGATGCAAATTATTATGTAATAACAAGTGAATTTAAAGTTTATATTTGCATTGATAATGGTTCTTCTGGATTAAATCCAACTGTAGCAGCATCTTCACTTGAACCAAACCACACTGATGTAGAACCAGTTAAATATTCTGATGGATATAGATGGAAATATTTGTTTAGAATTTCTCCATCAGATGTTATTAAATTTGATTCTACAGAGTATATTGTAATCCCAAATAATTGGACAACAACTACAGATTCTGAAATTGAAATAATAAGAGATGGTGGGAATTCTGAAAGTAATAATAATCAAATAAAGAAAGTATATATTGAAAATGTTGGGGCTGGATATACTAACCAAACTGCGAATATTTTAGGTGATGGTGAGGGTGGACAAGTTTCTATAGTAACGACAAATGGTGTTATAACTGATGTTGTTGTAACTCAAGGTGGAAGAGGATATACTTATGGTATTATTGATCTACCCAATACATCAAATCCGGCAAAATTAATTCCAATTATTCCTCCATCAAAGGGACATGGGTATGATATCTATCAAGAATTAGGTGCAGATAAAGTGCTCATTTATGCAAGATTTGATGACTCTACTAAAGATTTTCCAATAGATACAAAATTTTCACAAGTTGGAATTATAAAAAATCCAGAAACATTTTCGGAAACAAATGTATCAACAGGAACAACTTTTACGGGAAGTACTTTTTCATCATTATATTCTGTTGCATTGACAGAATCTAGAAATGTAGTAATTGGAGAAGAAATACAACAAAATCAAGGTAATGATATTATAGCTAAAGGATACGTTGCTTCTTTTGATAAAGAAACTAAAATTCTTAAGTATTATCAAGATAGGTCATTGTGCTTTGGTAATAAAAATGACCAAACAGAAAGTCTTGAGACTAAAAATATTGCAAAATTTGTCAATAACAAAGAAATATCTTTTATATCTTCTGGAGGATCTAATGGAGTAGTTGATACTAATGTAAATGGTAATGTGATGACACTCAATTTAAAACAGATTAATTTGGGAGTTACATTTACAAATGGACTTGCAAATCCAGAGATAAATAAAAAGACAGGGGATATAATTTATATTGATAATAGACCCGTTGTTCAGAGAGACTCTAGACAAAAAGAAGACGTTAAAATCATTCTGGAATTCTAAAAAAGATGGCACAAAAAACCGACTTAAATATCAGTCCTTATTATGACGATTTTGATAAGGATAAAAACTTTTATAAGGTTTTATTTAAACCAGGATATCCAGTTCAAGCTAGAGAACTGACAACCTTACAGTCTATTTTACAAAATCAAGTAGAGACTTTTGGAAGTAATATATTTAAAGAAGGTTCTATGGTCCTTCCAGGATCTATAACTTTTGATAATGATTATTCTGCAGTCAAATTAAATTCATCAAATCTTGGAGTAGATATTTCAATCTATATTAAGAATTTTATTGGAACAACCATAACAGGAAGATCATCTGGAGTTAGTGCTACAATCAAAAATGTTGCATTAACAACTGACAGTGATTTAGTAGAATACGTTACAATTTATGTAAAATATTCAGCAGCAGGAAATAATTCCGAAACAATATCTTTTCAAGATGGGGAACAGTTAATTGCAAGTCAAAATGTAGTATATGGAAATACTACCATTACTGCAGGAACTCCATTTGCTTCTTTGATAGAATTGAATGCAACATCTACAGGATCTGCAGCTTCTATTGATGATGGAGTTTATTTTGTAAGGGGAAACTTTGTAAATGTTTCTAAGCAGACTCTTATATTAGATTATTATACAAATACCCCATCATATAGAGTTGGTTTAAAAATATCAGAAACTATTGTTAATGCAAAAGATGATGAATCATTATATGATAATGCAAAAGGATTTACCAATTTTGCTGCACCAGGAGCTGATAGATTTAAAATAGATTTAACTCTAATAAAAAAATCAATATCTGATTTTAATGATACCGATTTTATAGAAATTCTTAGAGTTGATGATGGAAAAATTAAAAAAATCGTCAACAAATCAATTTATAACTTAATTAGAGATTATATTGCAGAAAGAACTTTTGATGAGTCTGGACATTATACTGTCGATGAATTTAGATTAAATATTGCCAATTCTCTGAATGATAGAATAGATAATGATGGCATATTTTTAGAGAATGAGACTACAGAACAGGGAAATATACCATCAGATGATTTAATGTGTGTTCAGGTATCTCCTGGAAAAGCATATGTTGCTGGATATGATGTCAAATTAGATGCAACAGCAACAATTGACGTAGAAAAGCCAAGAGACACTCAAAATGTTTCAAACATTAATGTTCCTTTTGAGATGGGACATCTTTTGAGGGTGAATAATGTTGCAGGAGCACCAGAAGAAAATGAAACTATTGAGTTAAAAAGTCAATTTAAAGGTGATACTCCACAAACTATAGGACAAGCAAGAGTATATACTTTCAATTTAACAGATGCTGCATATTCTGATGCAACAACTCAATGGGACTTATATCTATACGATATTCAGACATACACCAACTTAACATTTAACAGAAGTGTAACCGGCACAGAAATTCGTAAAACTTCTTTTATAAGAGGAAAAAGTAGTGGTGCAAGTGGATATGCAGTTGCTGCAGGCAGTGGCACATCTTTAAATATCTATCAAACATCAGGAACTTTTGTTGCTGATGAGCAGGTGACAATTAATGGTGTTGATACTGCATTGAGTATTAAAGAGTTTACTGTTTATGGAATTAGAGATATTAAATCCGTTTCTCAAACTGGACTAGTTTCAACTCCATTTACTGCAGATACTGTTCTGAGTAGAAAGAAAATTCAAGGAATTAGTCAAGTTAGTATTGCAGGAACTACTTTAACAAGTCCAGGAAAACTTTTTACTGGCATTAAGGTTGGGGATGTTGTTAAATATCAGGATGGAACAAATTTAAGATATAATAGAGTTGATAGTATATCAGGAAATTTAGTATCAATAGCAGTAACTTCAATTAACACTGTGTCTGGAGTTTTTGAAGGTGGTATTGGATCAAATGGAACTTACAATATTGAACTTGCAGTTCCAGAACTAAGAAATAGTGAGAATGCATTTTTATATGCAAATCTTCCAGATTTCAACATTTCTTCAGTCAATCTTTCAGATTCTCAACTTTCTGTAACTAGACAAATCAGACCTTTAACTATTTCTGGAAATTCAGTAACATTTAACTTATCCAGTGTAACTGGAATTACTAGTGCATCATTTGAAGCATTTGATCAAGAAAGATATTCTGTACACTATAATAGTGGTGGAATTGGAACAATTACATCCGATTCCTTCTTTTTAAGTGGAAATGATGTAACTATTACAGGATTGGATAATGGTAGCAATGTTGTTGTAAATGCAACTCTCAAAAAGAATGGTATTCAAAGTAAAATCAAAAAATATACAAGAAGTGCTTTAAATATTGTAAATCTTTCTACTCTTGCTCGTTCTGGTGCTGCAACTAGTGATTCAATTAATGACGGTTTAACTTTCAATCCATATTATGGTCTTAGAGTTCAAGATGATCAAATTTCTCTAAATGTTCCTGATGTTTCTAAAGTTCTTGCAGTATACGAATCTACAAATACTTCAGACCCAACTTTAGATAGAATTCAATTTCCTATAATATCCCAAGTTGATACTGACGCAATTATAGGTGAAGATATTATTGGTTCTGATAGTGGAGCATTAGCAAGAATTGTCACAAAACCATCTTCAAATAATCTTGGTATTGTATATCTTAATGATAAAAAATTATCTGTTGGAGAAAACGTAACTTTCAAAGAGTCAAATATAGTTTCTACACTTGAACAAATAACTCTCGGAAAATATAAAAATATCACGAATAATTTTACCCTAGATAAAGGTCAAAGAGATGAGTATTATGATTATTCAAGGTTAGTTAGAGTTGGTTCTCAAATACCTGAGAGAAGAATCTTGGTAGTTTATGACCATTATACTGTACCATCATCTGATAATGGGGATGTATTTACTGTTCTTAGTTATGATGCTGACAGGTTCTCCGAGGATATTCCAAATATAGGTTCCAGAAATATTAGAGCATCCGATACTCTCGACTTTAGACCAAGAGTACAGAATTTTATAGTAACAACAACATCATCACCATTTGATTTTAGTTCAAGAAACTTTGGAACAGATCCAAAGTTTGTGTTAAAGCCTGGTGAAGGATCTTTAATTGGGTATGATTTTTATCTGCCAAGAATTGATAGGGTATATCTTGATAAATTTGGAAGTGTTATTGTCAGAAAGGGAATTTCTTCTATAGAACCAGTTCCACCAGCAAATGAAGATCCCAATTTGATGCAGTTGGCAGAAATTAGTCTTCCTGCATATTTGTATAATGTAGATGATGCTTCTATTAATATGATAGATAATAGAAGATATACTATGAGAGACATTGGTACTCTGGAAGACAGAATTGAAAATCTTGAGAGAGTTACTTCTTTAAGTTTATTAGAACTTAATACAGAATCTTTAAGAATAGAAGATTCTCAAGGAAATAATAGATTTAAGAGTGGAATATTTGTAGATGATTTCAATGATAAATCACTATCTGATAATAATTTAACAACTGCCAATATTATTGGAGGTGAACTTAGACCATTTGCTACAAGAAATTCTTTACAACAGAGACCTATTCCTGCAATAGAAATTGCAGAAAATGAGTTAGATTTAACAGAAAATTATGATCTATTGGATCCAAATGTACAAAAGACTGGTAATGTTATCACTTTAAAATATGATTCTATAGATTGGTTAAGTCAATCTTTTGCAACACAAGTTGAAAATGTAAATCCATTTCATGTTGTTGAATATAATGCTCTGGTCAAACTTTCACCAGATACTGATACCTGGGTGAGAACCTTAAAACTTCAACCAAGAATTATTGAAAGAAATGTTCGAAGAACTATTAGAGGAAGAAGAAACGAAACAAGAGTAGATGTAGGTTCAAATACCGAAACGGTCTTTGTTTCTTCAGGAACAGAAAAATATATTCGTTCAAGAAACGTTTCATTTTTTGGAACTCTTTTTAGACCTCTTGCAAGACATTATCAATTCTTAGATAATCATAGCAATTTAGATTTTATTCCAAAACTTATTGAAATTGCAAATTCTTCCACCTTACAGAATTATGGATCTTCTAATGGAGCATTCCAAATTGGGGAAACTATAAGGGTATTTAATGGTGAAAATAGAATAGGAACATTTAGATTAGCATCATCAAATCATAAAACAGGAAAATTCAATTCCCCAACAACAACTTATTCTACCAATCCATACATAACTTCAGAATCCATACCCTCTGGATATAGTCAGTCTTCAAAGACTATAAACATTGATTTAAATTCTTTGTCTTCTGAAGCACAAGGAGACTTTAGTGGATATATTGAAAAGGGTGCAAAGATAGTTGGTCAGACTAGCGGAGCAATTGCATACGTAAAAGATTTAAGACTCATTTCTGATGTTAATGGATCTTTGTTTGGATCATTTTTTATCAAAGATCCACACACAAATCCAGCACCAAATCCAAGAATTTTTACTGGTAAGAAAACTTATAGGTTAAGCAGTAGTTCCACAAATGAAACTCCATTACCAGGAAGTACTCTTATTTCTTCCGGTACTGCGACTTATACTGCGAATGGAACTTTCCGATCGTTCCAAGATGTAACTACAATTACTACAACTACTACTACTACTAGAGTAAGAAGACAAGATCCATTAGCCCAAACTTTTACTGTTGGTAGAGACATTGAGGCTCCGGACTTCAGTGGAGATAATGATGATGATAATGGAGTATTCTTGACAGAACTAGATCTGTTTTTCGCATCAAAACCGAGTGGAAATCAACCACTTACAGTTCAAATAAGAACTGTTCAACTAGGAATTCCAACTTTGAATTCTATTGGAGAATCTAAAACTTTATCTCCAATTGAAATCCAAACTTCATCTAATGGAAACACTGCAACTAGAGTAAAATTTGATTATCCAATTTATCTTGCTCCAGGACAAGAATATGCAGTAGTTTTACTTGCCCCAAATTCGGATCAATATGAGGTTTGGACTGCAAAAATGGGAGAGAAAACTATTGATACTCAGAGTTTACCAGATTCTGAGGCAATAATATATTCAAAACAATTTGCACTTGGAAGTTTATTCAAGTCTCAAAATGGATCTACATGGACTCCTGCACAAGAATCTGATCTTAAATTTAAACTCTATAAAGCAAGATTTGCATCAAATATCGGTATCGTACATTTTGGCAACCCTCCACTTGATGAGAGTAATGGATATGTCCCAACTCTACAAAATAATGCCCTTACAGCACTACCAAAAAATGTAACTCTTGGAATTACTACAATTTCTTCTGGAGATTCATTACTCAATATTTTAACTTCCGGAAGAAGAATTGCAGGTGCAGGAAACTCTTTTGGAACTATTGTTTCTACAGGAAGTTCTGTTTCTGGAATCACGACAACGAATGCAGGTACAGGTTACACATCTCGTAGTAATGTTTCTACTCTTAATGTTTTTGGTCAGGGAACCAATTTGACATTGGATATTGACTCTATCGATTCCGATGGTGCTATTACTGGTTTATCGATAAACAATCCTGGAAATGGATATCAAGAAGGTGATATTATTACCATTGAAAATGGATCAAATGAAACTGGAAGAGATGCTATTATTACAATATCTCAAATTAATGGTATTGACACATTATATCTTACTAATGTTCAAGGATCAATTCCGACTGGTCCATTAGTTTATTATGATACAGATTCCACAACTGTCTCTCTAGCATCGACAAATGTTACAAGTTCAACCCCAGATTCTGAATTAAATTCTGGAAATTATTTGCAGGTTCAGCATTTTAATCATGGGATGTATGCAAACAACAATAAAGTTAAGTTAAACGATATTGAATCTGATACTGCACCATCTACTTTAAGGACAAGTATTGATTTTACAACTGGATTGGGTGGATTCATTCAGGTTGAAGATTCTTCAGTGTTCGAAACTTTTGAGGGACAACCAGTAAGTGCAACAAATTTGGGATATATTAAAATTGGAGATGAAGTTATTGAATATAGTGCAGCATCTTCAAATCAATTGACTGTCAAGGCAAGAGCAATAGAAGGTATTGTAGAAAATCATGAGGTTGGTGCAAAAGTATTTAAATATGAATTTGCTGGAATATCTTTACGAAGAATTAATAATGTAGTTTATGATATTTCCGATACTGGAATTGAAAGTAATTCATATTATATTGAGATTGATAGAGGAACAACATCAACCATAGAAGGAAAATCTATCAGTAGTAATAATAGATCTACTGACGGAACTTATCCCCAAGTATCATTTGCTTCGGAATTAATTGGTGGAGGAAATGAAATCAAAGCAACTGAAAATATATTATTCAACAGAATTAATCCAAGATTTAATATTTTATCTCCAGGAAGACAAACTTCAGTATCTGCAAATATTAGAAGTACTTCAGGAACAAGTGTTGATGGTAATGAAGTTTCTTTCAATTTGGCAAATAATATTGAACCAGTAACTCCAAATCAAGAAAACGATTTAAGTTCTGTTCGTATGGTTTGTTCTAGAGTCAATGAACTAAATCAATCTGCATTTGACAATGTATCTGGAAGAAGATCTTTCAATTCTACATTGACTTTAAATACATCTAATGAAAATCTTTCTCCAATGATATTCATTAATGACTCTACGGTAGAATTTATTTCTGACAATATCAACAAACCGATAACAAATTATGCAGAAGACTCTAGAGTAAATTCAATTTCCGCAGATCCTCACGAATCTGTTTATGTTTCAAATGCAGTGTCTCTTGCACAACCAGCAGATTCTCTCAAAGTTATATTGACTGCTTACAGACCCGATCCAGCAGATATTAGAGTTCTTTATAGTTTAGTTAGAGAAGATTCTATAGGAATTGAACAGGAATTTGAATTATTCCCAGGATATAATAATTTACAATCAACTTCGGAAGGATCCTTGAGAGTTGTAAATGCAGCATTAAATGATGGAAGACCTGATGTTAGAGTCCCTGCAAGTGAGAAAGGTCAGTATCTGGAATATGAATTTACTGCAAATGATCTTCCAGATTTTAGTGGATATAGAATTAAAGTTGTTATGTCCTCTAGCGATCAGGCAAACTATCCAATAATTAGAGACCTTAGAACTCTTGCATTGAAATGACAAAATTAATTAAAGTTAAAGATCATCCTCATCTTTATCGAGATGGGGATACCGGTGCCATCATTAATTACGATACTTTAGGTTATAATCAACGAATTAAAAGAATTGAGTCTCAAAAATCTCAAAAAGAAGAGTTGGATGATATGAAACGTGATATTGAAGAAATAAAATCTTTACTTAAAGATTTTCTGAATAAATAAGATCTTCCATATCCAATAATATAAATATCTAAAGGAACATATGCTCATCTGAATAATGGCAGTATTTGTATCAAATATAGTAATTGAGCAGGGATTTAATTTTGATACTACGTTTATATTGGAAGATACAGTCACAACTAACTTATTGGACTTGACTGGGTATACGATAGAATCTCAACTCAGAAAAACTTACACATCTTCATCGGCAGTTTCTTTTGCATCTACAATTACAAATCCTACTCAAGGACAGATTGAAATATCATTAGGATCCACAATTACTTCCGATTTAAAAGAAGGTAGGTATGTTTATGACATTAAGGCAACAACAAATGGTGGATCTGTGCTGAAGTTAGTAGAAGGTTCAGCACTAGTAAGACCAGGAGTGACTAGATAATGCCAGAAATAAGAGCTAGAGTCGGATCTCAAAATGTAGTTCGTGTTTTATCAAATGCATCTTCTCCTCCATCAAATTTAATCGATTTAAGAGATGTAAATAGTGATTTTAAAACTGAAGATGGAATGATCCTTGTTTGGGATTTACCATCCCAAAAATTTATAATGACAAGTGTCATTGATTCATCATCTTCAACAATTGGTGGAATTGCTTATTATACAAATACTACTGATAACATTTTAGGTGATCCAAACTCCGGTGCAGTTCAAATTGATGGTGGAGTTGGGATTAATAAAAATCTTACTGTTGGTAATGCATTAACTGTAACTGGATTATCAACCTTTTCTTCTAATGTTGATATCAATGCATCGGTTGACATTTCTAACGATGTAGTTGTTGGT
>Ga0222718_10002042_pt1 | contig 18510 bp, 20 predicted proteins | sample C33_27DmetaG_FD_165045 | JGI IMG/M metagenome (GOLD analysis project Ga0222718, IMG submission 165045) | Estuarine water microbial communities from San Francisco Bay, California, United States - C33_27D | ecosystem: Environmental > Aquatic > Marine > Unclassified | place: USA: California... | reverse complement strand
AGCGTAGGTGAGCATCGCGTTCTGCACCGCACTCGTTGCACGGCCGGGGCAGTTCAAGAGCGTGGTCGGTGTGGTGTCGTCCTTGTCGAGCGCGCGCAGTCCGTTCTCACCGATGGCGGACCCGATGAAGTCGGTGTCGGCGAGGTTGGTGAGCCCGTCGTCACCGCCAGCGAGCGAGGTGTCGCCGTCCGCGGGGCGGTCGAGCGTTGCGGTGCCGAGGCCCGCGTCGAGGTCGGTGACGGAGATGTACTCGCTGCCGCCGTTCTTCGGCTCGGCGTTGATGATCGTCTCGGCGTAGTTGGCGAGCGTGTCATCCATCGACAAGTTCGGGAACTGCTCACGCACAACGCCGCCCTCAAGCACGAGCAGGTTGAACTCAGCGGCGCTCTCGCTCGACGCGGTTGCGATGCGAACGGTCACGTCGTTGCCGTACGCGCCCGCGTACTTGCCGTCAGCGCGCAGCGTAGGCGTCGCGCTTGCGGTGTCGGTGCCGGTGGCGAGCAAGTTGCTCAGGCCGAGCTTGGTGTCGAGCGTCGAGGTCGCTTTGATCTCCAACGTCTGCGCCGAGCCGGTTGCGGTGGTCGCGAGTTGCACGTTGCTCGCGGGCGAGGTCGTGGTCACGCCAGCGATGTCGGCGGTGAACAGCGTGACAAGTTCGCCGGGCGTGACGGCAGCGCCGTCGGCCGCGTCACCGGTGCCAGTAACGGCTCCCGCAGCGAAGCCGAGTGTCGCGGCAGCGGTGCCGCCTGTGGGGTTGATGCTGAAGCCAGTGCCGAGCCCGCGGCTGTTCGTGATGACCACCGAACCGGATGACCCGTCAGCAAGCACGTCGGTCGTGTCTGCGTTGATGACCGCAGCGACTTCCGCTGCGGTGGCGAGTCCGATGTTCACGAAGTCAGCGGTGTTGAACGTAACGGTCTGATCGGCTTCGCCGTCGATGGAGATCGTGAGAGTTTGCCCATCGACGAGCACGTAGGTTTCAGGGTTGGTCGATGTAGTCGTGGCCGCACCGACGTTGAACGTCGAGGTGATGTCACCGCCACCGCTCACGGACACGATGAGCGTGTCACCGTCAGCGAGTGCGTACGGGCCGGTGAGGTTGCCGGTCACGGTTGCGCCAGCGGCAACGGCGGTCGGTGTGCTCATCGAGCCAGTCGCGGTGAGTGCGTTGGCGGAGTTTGGATCGTTGATGTCCGTGTAGTGAACCGTGCGAACGAACCAGAGGAACTGCCCGCCCTCGGAGAAGAATCCCTCGACCGCGGCGGTGGTGTCTTTCGTCTCAGCGGTGTAGCCGCCGAACGTCGAAGACCACTCCTCGAACGAGGTGGACAGAACAGCCTTGCCGATGGGTCCGCGTTCAGCGAGGCCAACGGTGCCGAGGACAGCGGTGGGCAGCGCGGAGAAGCTGCGAATGCGCGGCGCTTCTTCGGTGACGACAATCTTTGAGGAGAGGAGAGCGTTTGACATGATTCAAAGTCCTATCGACGGCTTCGCTTCTTTGCGGGTGCCGGGGAAGATTCAGATGCGGCGGCGGATTTCTTCGCGGCCTTTTTCGGTTGGTGTTGAACGACTGAAAGACGGCGCGCGTTGACGAGCCGCTTCACGACGGGGTGAGACAAAACAACGTCGGGCAGACTCTTCGCAGTCTGACCGGGGAAGATTGTGAGCACACCGCCGACGGTGACTTGCTTTTCGACGCGCGCCTTCTCGCCGGTGCGCGGGTTGTGTTGCGTGCGATGCACGGCGATCACTTGCGGGCGGATCGAACCGGCGCTCACGCTGCGGTCGAACTGGCAAGTGATGGTGTCCTTCGTTCGGTTCTTGAGATCGATCATGGTTGGTCCTCTGCGTCAGGTGGTGAACGGCGCGTCACGCCTTGCGGCGGGAGTGTCGGCGGTTCTGAAATCGGTTGGTCGGGGGGCGAGCGGGTTGATGCGCCTTGCGGTGGTGCGGTTGGTGGTGCGGTTGAAGTTTCCGAAGGCGAGCGCGTTGTGACGCCGTGCGGCGTGGTCGGTGGCGCGGTGGAAGTGTCCGGTGGTGAACGTGTCGACGCGCCTTGCGTCGTCGGGTTATTCTCGCCCGTTTGCTCTGCATCTGCAAGGCTGATCGTATTCACGGTTGCCGCAAAGTCTTGCACGTTGTCATTTTCAACGCCGATAAACGTATTGAGCGGATACCCTTTCAGCAGAATAGCCCCGGAGAATGTTCGTATGTCCGAACCTAACTCAGCCGACGTTCTGACGTACTCTGGATCTTGCACAAAGCTCATCTCTAGCGGCAAGTAGCCGCTAGATGGGTTGCTGGCGTCAAGCGGTAGTCTTAGATCCACGTTGCGGTCAATAACAAGTTCAATGAGTTGGATCAGGTTTATGATCTCGACGCTACTATCCGTTATACCCATCACTGAGTATGAAATATCCACTACGCGATTTCGGCGCTGCGCGAAAACCTCATTTGCGTTTTTACCCGGAACTGGCGTCGTGCCGCGGTAGGTAAAAAACGTATTGAACGAGAGGCGGGGGCCGTCGATAACCAACGCGGGCAACTCGGATATGTCGATAACAGGTGTCCCCGTGTCTGGATCAAAGTCGACTGACGTTTCGAGGACGGTGTTGGCTAAGACTTGCGAGCGTAAAGTGTCTAGCAAGAGACTTGTTACACGGAGGAAGTCGCCGCTCTCACCATGCGTTATGCCCGGCCGCTTATAGGTATAGGCGTCAACCGCCGTTGCGCTCTCACCGGGGATGGGTATTCCGTCGTCGTCTACGTTGCTTAGTTGGATTGATACGACTTCGCTGCCGAGAGTTTTACCCTGAGAGTCGAAGGGTAAAACGCGCACGGGAGTTATGGCGTATAGACGTGTATCCGTTAGAACAGCAACTTTAGTTGCCTCTACACCGCCGAAAAAAACTTGTACCGGCGCCGGGAGCGTTGGCGAGACACCTCCTGTAACGGGTGGTGTGCTTGGAAGGCGAAAGTTCGTTCCCAGTATCTCCACCGCCTGACCACCAGTAGGTGTGCCGGTCACTTGTGAGACTGTCGTTATTGTGGGAACCGCCATAGCCTATAAGTTGGTGATCATTGCAAGGTCACCTGTCCCCTTGCCGGTTGTGATGTACTCGCGCGCCCACCCATTTTTCTTCACAAACTCGTCACGTATCCGGTTAGACACTCGCTCGTTTACGATGTGCTCAGTCCGATAGTAGTGTCGATAAACATCCGTCAAGAACGAACGCTTTGGGATACTGACGTTACCCCAGGCCGTTCCTTTGATTGTCTTAGGGTAGCCCGTGTCATGCACACTAGCGCGGCGCGGCAAAGGAATACCCCGGCGAGGATCTACAGCCGAGTTCCGCGCGCCAACGAACCATGTTTCTTTGTCTATTTTGAAGGGCGACTTAAGAACCTCGGCACGCAGGTACCCGCGCTCTTTGAGAAGCGGGGATAAAGGAAGTCCCATCTTCTTTTTTTTCTTGATCGTGTGTGGGCTTAGTGCGGGCCACGCTCCCATTGGGGACTTCTGGGCCGCGAACGCGTCAGCAACCTTTTTAGAAAAAAACTCAGCTTCCTCTTCGACCACTTTGGGCAAGATCGCTTTTAACGTCGGATTCGCTTTGAAGAAATTTTGCGTAACAGCCTTGAAAGACTTTGACACAACAATATCGAACGAACTACCCCTTGCCATACCTACCTCTAGCTTGTTGTGTCCCTGTCATCAAAGTAAAGCATAACGAGATTTCTTTTTAGTCCCGAAAGACCGAAGCTCCTGTCTTGAACATGCACACAGTACAACTCGGGTGCGTCAAAACTACGGATAAGCGTTGTTCCGTCGTTCTCATACAGAGAGATCAGCCGGTCGCTTGGTTGAAAAGAACAACGCCCCTCGCTGTCAACAAATCCTTGCGTCTCAAGGTCAATGTAGTGGAAAAGCAGCTTGACTCTGAAACGCAGAACGCGCCCATCGGGGAACTGCTCCAGTTTTGAATATGGCCCCTCACTTCTATCCTTGAACTGGCAAGGAAGCATCACTGGGTCACGGTAGACCCGCGAGTCGCCACCACTCGCCGTCTTTACCGGCTCACGGAAAAATCTGTCGTATCCGCTAGGTGCAGTACCGGCGTTCGCTTTAGTTGCCGCAGTATCAAGCTGCTCAATCTTCGCGCGAATAGGCCAAATAAGACGCCCGCGGTATCCCATTACGCGCTCCTGAACCTCGGCGGCAGCATGTAGAGCGCGAGCAGTTGATCGATTTCAGGGTCACCGGTGAACACCCCTGCGAACGCATTGTTACCGCCTCCTCCGCTACTCAATGCGTTAGCGAATGTTACCGACTGATCCATTGTCTTCTCTGAGAGAATGGGGCCGGCGACAGAAGATGTTGTGCCGGCGCCGCCGATCTGCGTCCACAAGTTGCCGATGTATCGCGCCGCGATGCGCAGTGTGACCTCGGTGATGAGGTCGGGCGTCTTGCCGAACGGCGTGCCGTCGTAGTCGGTGTAGCCGAACATACCTTTGAGCTTCACGTTCTGCTGCGAGTCGGTGAAGCCGATGTACGATGAGAGGATGTCGACGGAGCCGACAAGTTGCGCGCGGGGGTAGCGGTAGTTCGGCGTGCGCAGGAACTCGACGCGCGGATCTTCGCGGTCGTCGGGCTGCGTCAAGTTCTGCCGCATGTGACGATTATAGACGCGCAGATCGCCCTCCTCGATGGGCAGGTCGGCGGGCGTGAACGTAGTGAACGTGAACGTCACGTCGGTCATGCCGATGATCGGGTTGTCGATCTGCAACGCGGGACCGCCATCACCGTCGTAGTCGCTGACGAGGTAGCGGTTCTCGAAGAATCGACTCGTGATCTGTTCGACGTATCGGCTTGCGCGCTCGATGGCTTGCTTCGCTTGCGTGTACGAGTACCCGCCACACGGGGTCGGGTCGTTGATGGGGAAGCCTTGATCAATCGCGTCGACGATCTGCGCGTAACCATTAACAAAGGGATGCCCGTCATCGAGCACGCGGAACGGGACCGCGATGGTTTGCACGGGGATCGCTGGGCCGTCGTCGGGGTCCGCGATGAAGGTGACGTTCGCGGTGTACGTTCCCACGGGCTCGGCAGCGCCAACGGAGAACGGCAGGATCACGATGCGTTGCTTGCCGCCGTCGCTCGCGGGGTCGAGGTAGTTAGCCTCAAGCGCCACGTCGACCACGGTGCTTGGCACAAGCGTCGACCCGTCGGGGCGCAACACCTCGAAGCTGAGTTCGGAGAACGGCTGAAAGAACCCGCCTTTGAGTTGCCGTTTGCTCGGCGGCGTGCCGGTCTCAAGCGAGTCGCCTACGTTCGGCGACTGCCACGCGAACAGCACACGAGGATTCGTGTTGTCGTTGGTCGTGCCTCGAACGATCTGCATCATCTCATCCTAGCAAAAAAGCCCCCGCCCGACACGAAGTCGAGCGAGGGCGAGGCGTTTTTTGCCGAGTACCATGAACGCCACGTTCGAGTGTGAACTGGCGCGGCACGGAACTCAAGCATCCTTTGAACTGCGGCGTCGCTTTGCTCGCGGTCGCAGTGACGGAGCCTTTGCGGGCTTCGGTTGATCTTCTTCGGGTGCGACCTCGAACGCTGCATCAGCGTCGTCCTTGATCGACGGGACTGCGGCGCCACGGAGCGAGGTATCGGCGATGCGCTCGGCATCGCTGACGCGGGCGACCTTGCCCTCGTCGCGCTCCTTGGCTTCGACGGCGACTGCTTCGTCGCGGGTCATCACCTCGAACAGCGGGAGTTCTTCGTCGGGGTCTGACGGCTGCGCGAGCCCTTTGAGTTCTTGCGCAACCGCAGGCGAGACTTCCTTCCACTTGTCGGTGAACTTCACGCCGCGGTAGACGTAGTTTCGGCAGAGATTTCCTCGGCGCTTGTTGTACGCGACGAGACGAACGAGCATGGTTTTCGGCATAGACATTCTCCTAGTTTGAACACGAACGGGGCGAGGGTCAACCCCCGCCCCGCGCAGTGCTGATCAATGATCAGGAGTAGGTGAGCACGAGGTCGAGAGCAACACTCGAAACGTCAACCCCACCCGAAACCTCCACGCCGGTAGCGAGGACGTACAGCTTGAGCTTGTCGTTGTCGATGTCGTAGTCGACGAAGTGATCGATCACACCTGCGGTCTTGCCGTACCCGCGGATGTCGAGGACGGTCGGTGTGATGCTGAGTTCGGCCTTGAGATAAGCGGCCATCTCGTACCCGCCTGCGGGGTACGACGAATCGCCTGCGAGAACGAGGCGCGTCTGAAAGTTGGGGCGCATGGTCGTTTGACCTTGCGATCCTTTGTTGGTTGATGCTGGAAGTGCCATGTCTGAATCTCCTTTGCGATTTCAGGACTAGCCGACGAGCACGTTGGTTGCCTTCGCAACCGCGGTCTCTTCGGCGTACTTGGTGTCGAAGCGGAGCGAGATGACCATGATCACTTCGCCAGCGCTGATGTCTTTGTCAGTTTCGAGACGAATCTCGCGATGGATTCCGACGTGGATGTTCTTCGGATCGCAGAAGACCACGTTGGTCGTGTTGGCTCCGCCGCCCAGGTTCTCGGGGAACAGAGGCACGGCAACAACGGGCACGCCGGTGTAGCCGATGGTGGCTTCGTTGTTGACGAAGGCACCGAGAGCCGAGTCACCGCCGGGGGTGGCGCGGTCGGTCAGGGTGTCGCGGTAGTCGATCTCCGCGTCCACGCTGGTCATGTATCGCATGTCGAGCTTGTTCACCAGGAACTCGGTCGGCATGGCGCGAAGCAGATCGCGGAGGATGGACTTGTTCAAACGAACGCCGCCAGCATTGACCACGTTGGACGCGGCTTGCTTGAGGATTCCGTCGAACTGCGCGAGGAACGGATCAGCCGAGGCGGTGTCGCCGTTCACGAGCACGTCCTCCATGTCGCGAGACACGGCCTGAGTCATAAGTTGCATGACGGTGTTGCGCAAGTTGCCGCGCTCGATGGAGTCCTCAAGCACCTCGTTGTTCAAACGCACTTCGGCTTTGAACAGCTTGGAGTCGAGTTCGACCTTCGAGAGATCGGGCTTGCTGCGCTCGGCAGCGGTGAGCGCTTGACCGCTTTGACCTGCGCGGAGGATTCGCGAAGCGAAGCGGATCTTGTCCACCTCTTTCTTCGGCGACTTCATGGGCTCCACTGTGGACATCCCCATGATGACGCTTTTCTTGATCAAGATTCGCAGAAACTTTTGTGCCTGCTCTGGGACGAGCAGACCTCCATCCGTCAGAAGATCCGAGAGTGCGAGATCGGCCTTCTGAAGAATGCTTCGATTGTCGGTAAGACCTTGTGGCATTTTTCTTTTCCTTGTTTGTGGGTGTAGTGTGGCCGACTTCAGAACTGAAGGTCGGAGTCAAGTTGATCGTTCATGTCGTCAGGCCATGAAAAGGGCGTGGTGACTTGAGCGAAATCTCCTGCGGCGCTGGCGTTGCTGTCAGGCCGAGAACTTTTGAGGGAGTGCAGTTCGGCGTGCTGAGACTTTGCGATCTCAGTGAGTTGTCGAACCTGCGCTGCGAGGCGTGCGACCTCGGCTTCTTTTGCGGCGTTGTCTTTCGTTACCTTCTCGGTGACCTCAGATGCGCCGCGAAGTTCACCGAGCAGCGTCGCGAGTTGTGCGTGCATCGCTTCGAGTTTGTCGAGGCGGGCGGCGCTGATCTTGCGTCCGGCTTTTTTCAAGTTTGCGCCGGGAAGTTGCGCGCTCGGAACACCGGCAGGCTGCGAGGCTTGCGGAGGGTTGTAAGCATACGCGGCAGTCATCTCTTCTTGCATGGGAGCGCCGCCTTCGTCGGGGATGAACGGGCCGATGGCTCTCATAGCCTTTGCCATGCAAGACGCGCCTTTCATCATGGCTTCCATGTGTGCGCGGCGCTTCTCGTCCATGCTTTTTTCACTGAGCATTTCTTCCATCTTCTCGGCGTCGTCCTCGTCGCCGTCTTCAGAAGGCCCCATAAGATAGCCGTGCGCTTTTTCAAGATAATCTTTTGCCATACCTGCCATCTTCATGGCGTAGCGCATAGCCATCGGACGGCCCATTTCATTTGGTGTCTTTGCAGGAGGGTTGCCGGGCTCTGCGAGCGGCCCCTTCTCCGCGTCCTCTTCCTCAGCCTTCTCAGCGTCGGGGGCTTCTTGCGCGGGTTGTTCGTCGGCTTGCACGACTGACGAGAGCGTTTGCATCACGTCGTCGATCTCACTCTTCATCTTCATCGGCAGGTCGCCTTCGCCGTCGCGCGCAGCGAGTACCGCTTCGCTCAACGCCTTCATGCGGTCGCTCATCTTCGCGAGGATGTCGCCGACCTTGGCGCGCACGTCAGCGTTCATCTCGACGGCGAGGTGTGTCTCTTCATCGGCTTTGTCCGCTTGCGCTTCGACCACGGGGTCATCGCTCGGCTCGGCTTGCTCGATGGGCTCACCTGCGTCGGTGGTGTTCTCGATGTCGTCGGATGGATTCGCCTCGCCGCTTTGTGCATCAGCGATGGCTTTCTCGAAATCGTCTTCGGTGTTGGTCGGCATGTTTGCCTCTTTCTGTTCTTCAAGCATTCGACGTGCTTGCGCTTGGAGTTTGTCTTTGAGGTCTGCGGAGATACCCGCGACCGGGATGCGTGCGATGGCGTTGCGCAAGTGCGGCAGATCGATCTTGCCGTTTTGATCGCGCACGGGGAACATGCGAAGCGAACGCGGCACGGTCTTCCCTTCGTCGTCCTTCTTGCCGTCGGGCTTGATGTGAAGGAACGCGCTGTCAGGGAGATCGTTCACGAACGCTGTCGACCACTCCGCCTTCTCTTCGTCACGTTTGACAACGAGGAAGGTGCGCTTGTTCGCACCGCGATCCACGACTGACACTTCTTGAACGTCGAGATCTTCAAGTCGATAGGTGACGGGCTGCGCTGTTGGTTGGTCGGACATTTGGCTCACTCAGTTTGTCGTGAATGGTGTGCGCTCGTCAAGAGGTAGTAGGTTTTCGGACTCCGGTACCGCCGATGCTGAGACCGGTGAGGCGTCCGTCTTTGATCGCCCCCCAGATCGAGTCGTCGATCACGCGCAACGCGAGCAACCACGTGCCGGCTTTGACGGCTTGTTCGCCTATCTCAAACTCAACCGGCGCGACGTAGCTTTCAAGGATCTTGATCTTTCCATTGACGAAGGTTTGGTGCTGAAGGCCGATATTCCCGTACTCCTGCATGAACTTGTGCGCCGCATTGCGGATGTCTTCCGCAGAGATAGTGTCGCTTTGGCTGTCGATCTCGTCCGGTTCAAGCACAACGCCAAGCACGTATCGCTCGTCACCTTCGGCTTTGTAGATCTTCGCGCCTTCGATCATTTTGTTCACGCCGTGCGCGAATGATCGAACACGACGCATACGTTCGTCCTGCTCAGGTTGCAGGTAGCCGGGGTCGCCGGGACCGAGTGAGAGGTCGCCCTTGCGTGTCGAGCGAGCGTGACCCTTCGGAAGCAGGTCGTTGTCGGTGACGTACTTCGGATTGTTCGGGCGACCCGAACGCACGAGTTTGAGGAACGCATTGACGCGAGCGTACGCCCACGACTGTCGATTCTGCGACGGGCGATGTGTCGACGAGAACGCGCCCGCACCACGACGCCATACTGCTTTCAACATGCCGAGCGTGACGCGTTTCGATGCGGTGTCGCCGTGCTTCTCGTTGTGCTCCTCGACTTTGCGCTTGAGTGCGGTCTCGATGGCTTCGGTGACCTTGATGCCCGCACCCGATGATGCTGACGACGAACTGCCGGGCTTGTTGCGGCTTGAACCGCTGCGGCGCTCGTCGGGGTCCGCAGGTGTCTTCGGGTCTTCGTCTGCTTTCGACGCGCCTGACTTGCGCGGGTCATGCCCCCACACGAGCAGCGACTTCAGCTTTCGGGTCATGCGCTTCTTGTCGTCGTAGAGCGGGCCTGAGTTGCCTTTCATCCTTGAAATGAACGACACCTGCCGCCCGGCCCATCGCCAGTCGCCCGCGCTCCAATTCTCAAGCGCTTGTTCAACGCCGCGACCGTTGCCGAGCATTCTGATGATCGCGCGTGCGGAGTCACGACCGCGACCGATGCCGGCCGCACGTGCTGCGCCTGCCGACATGCCTGCGTCTTTGCCGTCTTCGGAGTCGAGGAACCGCTTGATCTCCGATGCGCTCATGTTGATTAGCTTGCTCCACTTCGCATGGAGTTCACGCTTGCGCTCTTCCTCTGCATCTTTGTGAAGCCACGCGCGGTCCTCGACGGGGTAGCTCGCGCCGAAGATGCGATCGTCTGCGCCGTCGATGGTGAACACGGTGAGCCCTGCCGCTTTGAAAAGTTCGCGCACCTCGGGGCCGTCAGTCCACGTCACGAGGTAGTCGCGCGTGTCGAGTGACGCAGTGTTCAACACCTCGACAACATCGGCATCTTGCTCATCAGGCGCGTCGAACACGAAGTAGGCCGCGCCCTCGATGTCGTCAATGTCGACACCCTCGGCAAGCGGTGAGTGAACTGGCAAGCCGTCACGCGGTAGCGTCGCGGCGGCGAGCACGGGCCACGGTGTCGAAGTAGACGGGGCCGCTGGTTCCAGCCCCGCCTTTTCGATTCGTGCCTCCGTGCCTGCTTCGCGTTCGCTGCTGACCGAAGCCGCGCGTGCGCGTTCGGCAGTTTCGTGCTTGACGGTGGACGCCTTGTTCACAACACGCGAGAGTGAAGGTCCACTCGCGTCTCTTCGGACTCTCGCTCGCATCGCTTACATCAAGACGATGCCGAAGTCTTCGAGTTCATCTTCGACGAGCGGCTTGCCGTCGAGGAACTGCGGAGATGCGAGGTCGTGTGTCCAGCCGTCGCCGGGCGTTTTCTTCTCGACCTTTTCTTCGGTCGAAAGGACTGCGCTCAGTTGCTCAAGCAGTGCCGTTTCGGTCGGGCTCTTTGCGGACTTCGCAAGGAATCCTTCGGGGCCGCTTGCGGGCTCCATCGACACGGGGGGCATGGTGCTCATCTCTGCCTTCGGCTCAGGCATCGACGGGCTGCTCACGTCGCGTGCGAACGCGCCGCAGTCGCCGGGCTCGTTGGCTGCGTTCGATGGCTTCTGCGTGGACTCGGTGACAGCGGACTCGGCCGACTGTCCTTGCACGGAAAGCGGGCCGCTCTGGTAGAGGGGAACCGACACGGTGCCGGTGTCCTCGAACCCGCCTGCCTTCGCAAGCGCGACGATCTCGCGGATGTAGGTGAGGCGTGAGGTGCTGTTGTCGTCGGCCTTCGCGAGTTCGATTTGCTCGGCGACGTACGCGATGAACTGCTCAGGGGTGAACGTGTGCGCTTCGGGTTGCGCGGATTCGTCAACGACGAGCAGACCTTCGAGGCCCTTCTCAATCGCTTCAAGTGTTTCGGTGATGTTGGTGGACATGCTTTTGCTCCTTCCTGCGAACAGGAGTGTGAAAATGTTACTCGATTGTAGGCGGAACGATCAAGCCCGTTGCGCCGTCGGTGACCCATGAAGTACGGCGCTCGGTAGGTTCCCACCTTCCGCCGTCGAGAAGTGCACGCAAGGCGAGAGGCATCTCGTCCTCGATGCGTTGCAGCGACCATCCGAGATCATGCCTCAGAATCTTGTACGCCTTGAAGCAGATCTCGAAGCGTTGCTTGATCTCGGCGTCGGTCTGAACGGCGTTGTCCTGCGTGAAAGAGTGATCGATTGCGCGAGTGATCGCATCGATGATGCGGGCGCGTGTGTGGATGTCGAGAGTGTCAAGCATGACGGTCCTCTACCTTACCGGAATAATAGCCGACCTGCACCCATGATGTATTGGGGGGACGGCAACGCCTAGTGCTTCTAGCTCGTCGGGAGATAGGACGTCCTTGTACGCCCCGGTTGCCCCCTCTTGCCCGACGCCTGAGAGAGTATTTACACCAATCGTAACGTCGTTGCCTGCGGCGTCAGTGACGTAAAGTTCGGTCGCCCCTCCAGCGGCCTTGCGTCTTTTCACGAAGGGCATGACCTTCTCTAGCGCCATAGGGTCAGTTGCGCTTTTAGCAAAAAGATCTTGATACTTAGACAAGCCGGCCTCTACGTCGAAAATAGTGCCGTGAAGCATTCGACACTCAATAGTAGTTCGCTCGTCCATGACCGCAGTAAAGCGATATTTAGTGATACCTACCTTCTTGAAGGTTGAAAGGCTGACGTAGCTACGAACACGATTCATCAGATTGTCAGCAACGAGCAGCCAATAGTTATCGTTGTAGCTTAGTCCGAACTTGGGCACCACGGCGGATAACTCTGCGTGTATTTCAGCAGCGGTTTTTCCTTGCTTCAGCCCAGCGTCGATAATAGCGCGAACGTCACGGCTGACCCTAGATAAGCGTCGCTCATACTCCAACGCTAGCCACGGACCTATCTCTGAAACTGCGTCAATAACGCTTTCTTGCGTTTCAGATAACCCCTTGGGTGTTTTCAATCCGTGTGTCTCGACAAGACTCCCTCGCGTTTTTCTTCCAAAAGCGATTAGCCCTACCCCGATGGCCGCGAGGATAAGAGGAATAGCCTGAGACGACGTTTCTTCAAGCTGTTCTTCTACTAAAACTAAGACGTCACTTTTCTCTTTGTCGGAAAGAGAGGTCCAATCTACATCTAACAGCTTTATAGCTGCTTCGATATTTTTACGCTCGGTTTTAGATGCGGAGCTTTTTAGCTTCTCAGCTAACGAAGCAACAAGGCTGACATAGCCCGCTTCTTCAAGTGGATCTAACGCTTTTTCGATTCGGTAACTGTGAATGTCTAACAAAAGAGAGGCTGCTGCGTTTGCAGCCTCCGCCCAGTTCACTTTTGCCGCTAAAGCTCGCTTACTCAGCATCTTCGTCCTCAACGGACTCTTTGGCTTGGATATAGACAGCTTGGTCGAAGGCTTTTTTTAGTTTGATAAGCTGCTCGGCTTTCTCAGCTAAGTTTTCATCTTCGTCGTAGTCACGCAGCATCCCACCTTCGCCACTACTGCTGTCCTTATCGCTATCGTCGGGGGCAACCTGCGCCGACGTGATGCCGGCGAGCGTGAGTTGCAGCGGACGCTTGCCCCAGTCGGCCTCGATGCGTTTGAACTCCGTGCCGAACCCGCGCGAGGCCACGTTGCGAAGCTCGTCGGGCGTAAGGTAGCCGACTTTGCCCGCGTCGTTGACTGCCTTGAGCAGTTCGGTCGGGTCGCTGAAGTCTGGACCTTTCGAGTGAAACGTCCAGAAGTTCACACCGAGCACAGGCAGAATCATGCGGTTGATGAAATAGTCGAACTCCTTGCGCAGCGGGCCGAAGACCTGCTGCTCGGTGAACTCAAGTGAGGTCTGAGCGGTGGCGCGGTTGAAGTCGCGAGCGTCACCGCGAAGCATACGCGGCAAGCGGAACACGCTGCCGATGTTGTCGGCGTTGCGCTCCATGTACTTCATAAACTGCGCGTCGTCGTTCTGCGCATCGGTGAGCGGCTTGATCTCAATCTTCGCGCGTCCGTTGCTCATGCCGGGCGTCATCGTGTCGCTGCCTTCGGCCTGAAGGATCATAATCTTGTGAAAGTTGCGCTTGCCTCGGATCTCGTTCTTGATGAAGTTCTCAAGGCGCGTCACGTCGTCCTGCACGAGACGACCACCCGACACGAGGATCGCCAACGGCGGCACCGACTTGTTCTCGAAGTAAGAAAGATTGATCTCCTCGGCGTGGCGTGAGCCGATGACTGCGACCATCTCACTCACCCATCGCGGCAGGCCGTACGGCGAGCGCGGACAGTGAACCTTGAAGTGCACAAGCTCGGTCGCCGGTCGTGCGCCTGGTTCCTTGCGCTTGAGTTCGTTCTCGTCTTTGTACTCGGCGCCAGTGAGCGAAGAGTACACGCGGGGGTCACCGAACTCTTTGAACCAGATCAGGTTTGCCCCACGGATCGCGCCGTTCGTCACCTGCACGAACTTGCGGAAGCGCTTGCGGATCGGCTCGGTCGACGGCGTGATCATCGTCGCCTTGACGCGCATGAACACTTCCTGCGCGACAATCTCCTGTGGCTGCAAGCGCACGGTGAACGCGGGAACGAAGTTGAACTGCACGATCTCATTCGCACGGTTGCGAAGCACCTCCCAGTATGCGTTGCCAATGGCTTCGAGGTCTTGACGCGTGCGAGTGCGTAGAGACTCAAAAGACCCGTCGATGGTGCAGAATGAAAAGAACTTGTCGAGGTACAGCCGCTCGCGGATTGACTCGCGACGTACTGACGCCATGCGAGCCTTCACCTCTTCATCGGTCGGCTCGGGCAAGTCTTCGCCAGGATCGTCAACGGGATCGGGCGGTTGTGGGTTCGTCTCGCTCGTTGCTTCCTTGCCGAGCAGCGTGATCACTTTCTCAACGTCGTCAGCGAGCACTTCGCCATCGGGACCGAGGCCGAGCACGCGCTCTTGAATCATCGCGAGCTTGATTTTCTCGAAGGCATCAGGGTCGTCGAAGTCGATGACCGGCTCGTAACGGTGCCCGAACGAATCGACGTTCGTGGCATACGCGTCGATGTTGGATCGAAGCGCGCCGCTCATCTCGTAGAGACTCGCGAGCGAAACAGGATCGAGCGGCGGGGTGATGGCTCCGGTGTTCTGGAACATCACCCGCTGCTCGTCGGGAGTGCTCAGAACATTTGACTGTTCTGAGCCATCCCGACCGGTGCCGATGAAGTCGGCTTTGACGAGAACATCACGTGCGTCAGATTCGTTCATGGTCCGATGACCCTACCACGCCTGAGCGTGGTCACGAACTACGCAGGAACGACGCCAGCGCCACCAATGGCAACCCAGCCAGACGCGCCGGTGACCTTCGTGACGGTGACCCACTCGCCCTGAGCGTTGAGGGTCACGTCACCGGCGACGCCGTTGATGGTGTCGGTGCCGGCATGGATCACGATGAACGTGTTGGCGATGTTCGAGTCAATGTCGACCATCGTGTGCGTCCATCCGTCAGGTGCGCTTGCGTAGTCGGGCAGCGTGAAGGTGCGCGCCGCGCCGCTGTTCGTGGTGACGCCGCGGCTCGCACCCTTTACGATGTCGGCGCTCGCGGTGCTGAGATCAATGTTGATCGCGGTCGCGACTGCGGTTTCGTAAGTTGCCGCGCCAGAGTTTAGAAGTTGTGAAAGCGGTGCACCGCCCTCGCTGCTTTGTGCGGGGGTAAGGCGTTGACCGCCGGTGAAGTAGTCGTTGCTGAGAGGAAAGTTTGACATGATGGAGTCTCCGATTCGATTGAAGCACGAAGCGTGCGTTGTGTTCAAGTGTGTTGATCAAGCGAAACTTGATCATGTTTGCGGGGCGGCTTGTACCTGCATTCGGTATTTGTCCGTGCCCGCTGGAACTTCTGAGTCGTGCACGTCCTCGACGGTGATCTGATAACCGTGCTCGCCGTCGGGATAGCTGACTGCCGTGAGATGCCACTGCCCCGACCACGGCTCGTGCCAGTGCGCACGACCGACGCACTGCCAGTCGTCTTCGCCTTCGGTGCCGGTGTAGACGCTCACTGAGATGTCGGAATCGCAAAACGCACACGAGATCCCGTTGTGTGTTCCGTTGCTCGTCGTCTCGCAGGTGATCAACGCATGATCAGTCTCAGGGTCGATGGGCGTGGTGACTTGCACGTACTTGATGCAATAGCCGCTCGACTTCTTGAGCGTGAGCGGGAGGGCAAGCCCTGCGCGCTTGAGAGATTCATCGGCGTTCACTTCTACTTGTAGTTTTCTTGTCATCGGAATACCTGCCAGTCTAGGTTGATGGTGACGTTCTGCTGTCCGGTTGAATGGTACACGACGCGAAGGTAGAGGCCAGCGACGATGTTGGCAGCTTGCCCGCTCGCCAGTGTGCGCCGTTCGTCGTCGACCACGAACATGCTGTCCACGTACTGCGTGAGCACGGTGCCCGCGGGGGCGAGCACGCCATCCACGTCGACCACCTCGAACTCGATGGTGTCGCCCTGCGTCGATCCTGCAACGTGGAACGAGCCGCTGAACAGCTTGCACGTTTGGTCGATGTGCACGTCATGCGGCGTACTCACACCGGCAACGGCGGTGAAAGACGAACCGAACCAGAACGACGATCCGCCGTAGTCCGCCTCAGTGGGTGCCACGAGTGCGATGCCTGCTTCGGATGTTCTCGGTGATGCGAACGCCATCAGAGGATTTCCTTCCAGCCGCGTGCAATAGCGGACTGCGACGAATCGGCCGTGTTGAGCGCGGCCGTGAGGTCGTCGCGGATTCGGATGGTCAACTCGTCTGTGGTGCCCTCGACGAGAACGACCGGGCGAGCAAACAAAAAGTCGATGGTCAAAAGATCATCGTTGTTCGTGATCGCACCGGTTAGCGAAGTGAAGTCGTCTTGATAGATGAAGTAGTCTGCGATGGTCTGGATAGGCGCTGTCGCGATGTTCGCAGTCTCGCCCTCCTGAAAAGACTCGATCTCAATCCCGTTGGTGAGACCGGTGCCCGCTGCGCCGTATCGTCGAAGCTGGTTCGAGTTGATGTCGAGGTTGGGGCCGATGACGACCATGCGAAAGCCCCTGAGCCATTTGGTGAATCCTTGCTCTGCCCGGATGGAGAACTCGACGGGAGTGACCGACCCATCCACCACTTGCTCGAACGATCCAGCGGAATCGGTGAAGCGCTCAGACAACACGAGTTGATTCGCGATGGTGTGCGGGTCGATGCCTCGCGCCGTTTCAGTCTGGGGCGCGACCAACAAGGTACCCGCTGGAGTCACCTCCGCAGAGCGACCGCGACCCTTACCGTCGATGATCTCGGTCTTGACTGGCATCAGGAATCTCGGTCGATGAAGACGTGCGCCACGATCAACGCGGACGCTGCCGTGGTTCCGGTTGGCGGTGTGAGGGTGCAGCCGAGAGAGAAGCCCTGCGGAAGCCTCCGCCCGACCGGAAGAATCACGCGGTCGATGGTCTGCTTGAGGGGCTGGGTTGCCCCGCTGCCTCCAGTCAACGTATCGAAGTTCGTGCCCGCGGCGCCAGTGCTCACGGGTGTCAGGCTGCGGTACGCTACGCCGGGATAGGCGTTCGTCGCACCGTGGTTCGAGTTCGAGATACCAGCGCTCACCGCGTTGTCGATGAGGGTGCCTCCGGTGGGATTGCGGATCAGCCGAAACAGCCAATCACCCGTTCCGCCTGTCGCCGTGCCGAGGATGACAACGACACGATCCACAACGATGTCAAGGTCGCCCGTGTTGCTGAAGTACAGCGGCGCGGTCTGTTGCGCCGCGGTGAAGGAGATGTTCGGTGCGCCGCTTCCGGCCGAGGCGATCTGCCAGCCTTCCCCGACTCGGATGGCGTTGTCCTCACCGGCCACCGTGACCGAATCCACTGACAGGCGGTTCTCTTGCGTGACGCGAACACGCCGACTGCTCCCAGATCCGTCCTCAAGTTTCGCCATCAGTTGTCCTGTCCTGCTGGGTCGCGGAGGTAACCGACCAGCGCAACATAGATGAGAGACGTGCCCGCGCTGATGTTCGCGGTGTACGACAGCCCGATGCTCGAACCCTCAGTGAGCACGAATCCAAGCGTGAAGAAGTCTCGCCCGCCCGTGGTGCTCTGAAGGATCGCGATGTCGTTGCCGCCCGTGAGCGTGCCTCCCGTCTTGCCCTTGTACGCATTCGAGTTGAACACGCGGCTCGAACCGAAGTCGCGGTTCTGGTTCATGTCCACATCTGTCTGGTCGGTGATTAGGTCGCCCCCAGTCGGGTTGCGAACGACGGTGATCAGCGGTCGGGTCGAGTAGGTCGCTCCGCCGTCGTTACCGATGGCGATGGCCTCGACCACAAAGTCATTCGTCTCGTTGTTCTTCAGGTAGACCAGCGTGGCGTCTGCGGTCACGCTGATCTGCCCGGTGTTGATGTTGAACGCGAGCCCTTGCTCTGCGGCGTGGACCACCTCCGTCACGCCAACGGCGTGAACGTGGAAGCGGTTGTTCTCGTCAACACGCGCGTCAAAGCCAAGTCCTGTTCCGTCTTCAATCTTCGCCATCAGACTTCCTCTTCGACGTAGCCGGTGAAGCCGGTGTAAATCGGCGCGATCAGGGTGCCCGTCAACTCAAGCGTGACGACTACCCACTGACCAGCGGGAAGGTGAAGGTGTACGACGCCGAAAGCGCGCGAGCCGACGCCGTTGCCCTGATATTGCCAAAGCACGGGGTCGCCAAGGTCTGACGAGCTAGGCGTGCTCGTGCCGTTCACAAGTAGCGGAGAGCCGGCGTCGTGCTTGAGCGCGATCAGGTTGAACGAGTACGGATCTTTCGCAGAGCGGTTGACGATGGGCACGGCTACCCCGCCCGTCACCGCGTTAGGCGACGGGTAGACGGCGATGACGCTCGGCGTTCCAGCCGCAGGTGAGCCAGTCTGAGGACCACCGACGCCAAAGAACCAAGCCTCGATCACGATGTTGTTCGTGCTGTCGTTCTTCAGATAGAACACAGGCGTCTGGCTGCTCGACGCCGGAGTGAGGTTCTGCGTGTTG
>Ga0222718_10002038_pt1 | contig 18536 bp, 19 predicted proteins | sample C33_27DmetaG_FD_165045 | JGI IMG/M metagenome (GOLD analysis project Ga0222718, IMG submission 165045) | Estuarine water microbial communities from San Francisco Bay, California, United States - C33_27D | ecosystem: Environmental > Aquatic > Marine > Unclassified | place: USA: California... | reverse complement strand
GTTCCGACAGCATGGTGCCATCTTTTGTTTAAGGACAGATGTCGGAGGTCTTTCAGATCTAGTGGCAACAGAGCCATTACTCGGACAAGCCGCTCCGATTTGTTCGTTTCAGAACATTTCCCCATGCATGAATCACACAAACGCACGTTTAAAAATTCAGATCTTGTTTGCATAAAAGAAGGTATTATGCCTCTGCTGCCGGTGCATGTGTTACAAAATACTTGACCACAGAGACGACAGTGATGCTTTCGCACAAACATGCTGAAATATGCACCACATGCACATGCATCAACATCACTGTCAGACTGCCACATTTTAATTAACGATACCAGTATATATAAGTAAGCGTGTACTTTTTAATGTGGATTGAAAGAGTACTTGCATGGATAGGTTATATTCGGGAAGAAAGAACGGGTGTATATAAAGACCACTCTGACACACTGTAAATGGAGAAACAACATTCAGAATACCGAACAGCCATGATTGACATGCGGAAGTTGGAACAGAGTACACAACAGCCTGTCATATGTTTTGTATGCGTTGGTTTCTCCTCATTTGGTGGTCTCGATATCAAAGAAAATGTAACAGCAGGACCTATGTGTGTATGTGACTCGAATTGGATTAAAGTAAAAACACATTTGAAAAAAATGAAAACGAAGAAACTTTTAACTATATAAATAAAGCGTCTGTTGTCTTAAATGTCTTTTGTTAAGAAAGAAGCGGCGACCCCAGTGAATTCCGAATTCAAACTCGAACTTGTTCCCAACCCTGCGAAGAAATTTTCACCCCAAGTCTCACAGCAACAGAATGCAGCGATTACCAAGCTTACCAGAGCCTCCAAGGGATTGTTTTTGCCGAACCCCGCTGTCACCGTAAACGGAGCTGTGAAATCTGGTCAGCTGTACAACAGAGGTCTTAGTGTAAAAAATCTGACAAACGCTATGCAGCACCATGACCTGGTTCTCAGGGTGAGTGTGCACGGTGAACACAATGCGTGTGCCATGGCGACGCATAGCGACATCTCGTCGAATGCCATGATTTCGTCACCCAGTGGTTCGTTTTCGCTTGGCATTGCTGGAAACAGTATCCGTCACATTGATTTTATCTAGTTTATCGGGACTTGGGGCGTGTTTCTCTCGCAAATGTGAAGGGATTGATGTATTCTGTAAGCACTGTGATGAATATACATCCCATCCTATGATACCGTTCTTATATAAATAATCCAATTCTTCAAACGATATATATGGGTTTATTGGAAACACCACGCAAACCTGATGTTTTAGTTTGGACGCGTAGACATTTTTATAAACCCTTAGTTTTTTAATATCCACATAAAGTTTCTGATACAAATCTGTGCACATGTAAGACAGTGTTTTTTTCCAAAACAATAATGAAAACTTAAACGTATCTGTAACCCCTTCTGTATCACTTTTGAAAAGTGAATCACCGATCATCAAACTTCGTGGGACACCCATACCAGAGCAGATCTCTTCCTGCAAAATCTTATGAATCTGAGTTATGTCCTGTCTGCCCGTATTCTGAGCAGTCGGTACCACGTGCTGACCGTTAGGCAACTGCGTAATATTTCGTAGGTTTTTCACCTGTTTGGACCCATGACCCATGTATTGGTGGTACAGTTCCTGTTGACGCATAAGTAAATCAACATTTGCCTTAGATCGTTCGAATTGCATATCCGCAGCAGGGTTGTCTTCGGTCGTGTCTGCGAAAAAGTCATAGTCCACTCCCTCGTTTCGTTCTCGATTCGTTGTTTCCACAACTTCACAAAAATAGTCAGGGTTTGATTTGTTTTTTTCCATAATTAGTGTTGTGAACCTTAACTCTTTCAAGAAAAGCGATCTACCCATGACACGAGCAACTTTCGAGGTCAGTTCACCGTTTGGTAGCGGATGCTCACCAAAATGTGTGTACACAAAAGTATTGTTGACATCTATACTCGACGACGAAAGCCAATATTGGTATTTGTTCTGTGAAACTCTATAATGGATTTCGTACAAGTCTGGGCGGACAACAGAAGGGTACTTTCGTTTTGTATTGTCTTCCAAAATACTTACAACCACAAAACCTAGACAAAAGGCACTGTCTAAAGCGTCTTTCACAAAAATCTCCCAATGTTCATTAAACGCGTCTGCGATTTCGATAGGTGGGTCGAACGTTTTTTTGTTCTTTTCGAATTGGATCCCATTCTTCATTAAATGGTGAAAAATCATGTCTCTACACATATGTAACAAGTTATCACGCATGTAATCCCCCCACATACGGCGCGCTGCTTTCATATTCACATGAGTTTCCATTTTAATCGCGCGAGGTTGGTATAAATAGTGCATGTGGATGTTTAAAATGATGTACTACGTAGGCGTTTCGTTAGTCATTTTTGGACTTGCCATCATAGTAAAAAATGTAGTACATATAAATAAATAGGAAGATGTGTTAAATGTGTTTACCATTAAGTGAAATTCCCTGGATAAGGAAATGGTTCGTAAGAGACAAACACCTTAAAGACAAACCAGCCTTTCACATTCATAACTTTAAAGATACAGATTCATAAAATTTCGAGCTACCTCCCCTGCCCCGTTTGCGTCTGCCTCGCGTGCCAGCATTCGGGTTTCTGTATTCGCCTAACCCATACCATGCGTTTCGTCTCTGTCGTCCAACCTGGCTATCACGTCTTGACTCGTTCTTCTCCGGAATAACCACCAACCAGTCCTGTACAGATTTCATCCACATAAAATGCCATAATGATACCACTGCCGAAAATTCACATAAAGTTCTATTTTCGGTAACATAGTTGCATGAATAAAGCATGCGGCGGACAAGCCATGTCGGTATGGACAGTCCGAACAGAATTAGAGATATAATAATACCTCCCGTGAAAGCCCAAATTGTTAGAGCCGCATTCAGAAATTTTCCTCCTCCTGGGAACCAAAAGCATATTTTTTGGGATTGCCAAACATTCTTCAACAGCATGCGTCTACTTATACTTCATATCGTGAGAGCGTGTTTTCATAGCATGACAATTACTACATAATGCACATAAATTCTTTAATTCATCCAAACCCCCGTCTCTCAACTCGTCCATATGATCTATATCGAATGCCTGTGGGTGGAGCATGACCGAACAGGCTGGGTTAAACGATGGTGAACACCTGTACCCCTGACTATAGGCAATGTTCCACCTGTACTTCTTTGCCACTGCGCGGCTCTTCTTTATATCTCCCTTGATCGCTTTGATAATCCCGTTGAGAGTGTACCCGTATGCAGTAGGTGCGGTTTCAATATACCAATCTAGAAACTTAATCACGTCCAACTGTGCCATCCACACGTCATCCACAACCTTATATTTCACCTGTGGTAGCAACAACCTCATCTGGCACGGACCCGCGTTCTCACAGATTACCCGTTCTATGTCCTCCAAGTTGTAATGCCAATATCGATGCATGAACGCTTTCCCTATCATTGAATAGTTAATTCGAACGCTATATACTTTTACGTTCTTATATGAAATGTCACTCATAGAATTCCGATCAAAGTTCAAAGTACTTTATGAAAAATGGGGTTACAGATTCAAAACAAATCCAAATTATGAAGCCAGAACACGAGGTGATCTACGCCCATTTCAACACCTCACAGATTATTTAATGCGTTACCTACAACAAGGATTTGTAATGGAGTCTGACGTACGAACTATGATTGCCGTAGATTTTTACGTAGCTGGGAGAGACTTTAATGTGTCAGACGCTGCACTAAGAACATACTTGGAGCTTTGTGGAGTTTTTTTTCGAGAGAACAGAGACACTTGTACGTCTGCGTATGCGTATTTGTCACATTGTGAGCCTTCTAGCACCAGGTGTCTGTTACAAATTGCGTTTCGATGGGCAGCAGTTGTCTGGTCATATGTGGTGAAACTTGACAAAGGTGAAAACATAAATATACGTGATTTCACAGAAACCATTTATGTGACCACACTCACGGAATGTAAGTTATACATTGAGGGTGTACACGGCATTGGGCAAAATGCTGGGAACATCGAAGAAGCTATTCAAGAAATTCAAGAGTTTGACACACCTTACTCTGATCCAGATGATCCTGTCTCCGAAGACGAGGTTGTCATAGACGTCTCCAACAACTTGCAAATAAGACTATAGTATTTACAAAGGGCTCGTCTTCGTAATGTTCCGATGTTTCAAGAAGCCCATTTCAGTGGAGAAAGCCATCAAAGAAATGCGGCAAGTGGAAGACGTCCTTCAGGATATGATACACAAATACGAACGCATTAAGAAAGAAGCAAAGTGTAAGTTCAATCAAGAGTTGATAAAAAGGCGGAAGCTCGTGCATCTAAGGCGCATAAAGACGCTCGAACATCACATTACACAGTGTGAGGCAAAACTTATCGCCTGCGTGAACAAACAGTACGCGTTAGAGCAGCTAGAGGTCAGCAAAATGCAAATAGAAGCGATTAAATCCAGCACGCGTATATTCAAAAGTTTCTCAAAATATAACCCCATCCACAAGATAGAAGACCTCCAGGAAACGATGGAAGAGAAACTAGAAGATCTCGCAGATGTATCTGACTTATTGACGTCTGGTACGGTGGAATTCGACGAAGACGAACTCATGGCAGAATTAAATGTCATTGAGGGGGAACAAATCGAAGAAGATTTACCAGTAGCGCCAACGAAGGTACCAGACTCGCAATCACAGGTACCTGTGCACAGACATATGGTAGCAATGGCTGTTTAACGAAACCTGATCCAGTCAAAGTACCCCTTTGGCGGTGGCGGCATAGGTGGGGGTGTTCTGGGGATTTCTGTGGGCACGAGAGGTTCATACAGACCTTGCTGACCAAGTGCCTCGGCAAGCTGGGCTCGGAGGTCGGCAATTTCACGTTTTAGATACGCAATATACTCTATAAGTTGTGACATTAATGAATTCTTTTTATATTTTTATACTACCTGATCTCCCTTCTTTGGTTCTTTGTTCGGGTCCATGTACATGATCGCACCATCACGGACCGGAAGCACGCCCGCGTATGGGGTACCCCAATGACCCTTACCCTGGTGGGTAAATGTACCGTTCGTGTACTGCGCACCACGGAAGCACACAGTGTTGACTTGCTGCACTTGATGCAGGAAGGCTTCGTCACCTCTGTTCTGGTCCAACTCATCAATAGACTCGAGCCCACCAAGCACATCCGCACCCTCAAAGTGCAAACCATCATCCGGCTCGTAGTCGCGCTGGGCACCGGCAAAGCGTCCAGTAATATCAATGGCATCAGCCAACTTCTCCCCGTCTCCACGCGGAACCTTCCAGGCAATGAGCGACTGCTTGCAGTCCGAACTTCCAAGAGTTCCCTCCTGGATAGCAGTGCCGAGATCACCCTGACCCTCACCGGGCTGGAAGAAGGTGTGTCCCTCTCCACTAATGTATCCCTGCGCAAAGCAATCGGGGATAATCGTGTAATTACGCGGACGCTTGACCACAGATTTGGAATAAAAGGTATAATTACCGAAATGGGTTTTGACAGCTACATTGTCGCTCAACTGAAAGTCGTGGTGACCGTGATAGGTAGCCCCAAGATCCGAACCACCCTTTGCCATAATGGCACTGTGCATCGTGTACGTCTGGAACGGACGCAACAACAGGATGTCGTAGTGGTGCTTGTCGGCATCTGCACTGAGTAAGTAATACAGATGATGAAGCTGGAGGTCTGCTTTTTTCAGTGCAGAACCGATGTCACGAGCTCGAGCAGGGTCTTCTGCATCCTCAACTCTAATTTCACTAACAACAGCAGGGGCAAATGATTCAACAGGAGAAGGCGTGAACTCTTCATCGTCCTTAAGAGCAGTCTGGTATTGCTGAGCCACTTCTTTCTTCTCCCGAGGGGTCTTAGCAGCTGAAACCTTCTTCTTACCGATCTCTTCGTACCGTTTGACCTTTTCATGGAGCCTTTTCTTTTGTTCGCGAAGAATAATACCATACTGGTCTTTATCCTGAGCCGAGTTCAATGCAGCTGCACTGGCTTCAGCATAGGTAATCTTTACGTAATCGTCCTTATCTGCAGAGTAGATGTGGATGAACGGGTCGTGGCGGGCTTTTTCGAGCAAAGCCACGAGGGCATCGTCACCCCCCGCATCGAGTTCTGCAAGTGTTTGTGCGATCGGTTTCTCCACCAGCTTGCCCACAGCGGCGCTGAGGGTAGCCATGAGGTTGTGAGGAGCCTGGGACCCCGGGATCACAAAGTACTCACCACACATGCGAGGGCGGGAGGTGAGATCGATAAACTCGTGCTGGAAGTCCACATCAAAGGACTGAGCTTCAAAGACCTTTGAGCCGCGGAAGGTAGAGATACCAGTGCGGTCCTGAGTCAATGCCTCGTGTGAACCCGGTCCACGCAGGTGGTACTCGGTCTCGCGAGGAGGCACCATGCTGATGTAAATACCAGCCTTGGGTGGGAGGACCAGTACATTCGGGACAATGCCGTTGATCTTCATTTGATGCTTGATCTCCGCGTCCATAATGTAGACACCCTTAATGTCCTTCTGCAGGCAAGCCCACATCTGGCGCTCGTGTCGGAAGAGGGTGCGCGGACCCTTGACGAAACGGGCGAACTTCCTGCGGTACTGCTTGTAATAGTTCTTTCCAGCGAAAAGGGCATGCATGACACCAAAGTAGGAGGTGATATGGACAGCGTCCGATATTTGCTGCAAATTCAACGCATAATTCCTCCGACCCTTGTCGGTCGTCATAAAGCCATGCTCTAACTGGAAAGCCAAGCCACGTCGGACAAGATTATCGGAATGACGCTCGGACTCTTGCGTAACCAGTCGGGAAATTCCTTGCGCTGGAACCACGTCTGCTAGGGTGCGGTTGAACTTCCACACATCCCATGTTATTGAAAGGTCCTCGGTGTATTCCCAGGGCAAAAGTTCGCGAGTGTAAAACTCGTCCTCCTTGCGGATCATAAAATCGAGAATATCCTCGAGCCTCTTGTTGCGACCCTCGTAAGCCTTGGGCAGATTGTAGGTCTCGTGGGAGAGCTGATCATCAGCCCGGACTTCCTCGTGGTACCCGTCGGGGGAACCAAAGAAGGGGTCCCACTTATTCGTGGGGGCAGTTCCTGTGGAACCAACTTCGGTAACGAATGGTGCAGCACCGTGAGACATTTTAAGTGAAAACTTCACGCTTATATATGTACACAATTTAAATGTATTTAGATGCCTTAGGAGACAAAAAAAATGGGTGGTGTCGTGTCATGGGTGCAGGATTACTGGCAGGGTGATATTTTCATAGCTATCTTGGGATTAGATGGTGCGGGCAAATCGGCATTGGTACACAGGTTGCAGTATAAGGATATAGAGGAACCGCTACCTACAATGGGCTTTTTCGTGCATAGTATGCGCATCAACAACACTCTAATGAGCGTAGCGGACGTTGCGGGTCAGGACGCCATGCGAAACCTTTGGTCGGTCATGTATCACCGGGCAGAGGGGATTATTTACGTTATCGACGGCAACGACAGCGCGCGGCTACCGTTGGCGATCTCTGAGTTAAAAAAGGTGATGAATTACCCCGCTTTGGAGAGTAAACCTTTTCTGATCTTGGTGAACAAGCACGACATGGTGGCTTTTGATGCGTCTCTCGTGAAGAAGGATTTAGCTCCTGGTGTATGGAGGGTGATGAACGTGTCGGTGAAGACGGGGGATGGGATACAAGAGGCTGTGACGTGGTTCCATGCAAACCTAATCTGAGACTACTTATAGGGGGATGCTTACTCAAATGGGATGGTTTCCTTTACTCGTGATTATCGTGTTTGGCATGGTGAGCATCGCCTTCATGATACAAATGCCAAAAGAAAAACCCATGCACAACATCAAGAGAGTCATTAGGGGAATAGAGCCCGTGGTAGATGTGGTGGAGCCTGTAGTGGAGCCTGAGCCTATTGTAGAGCCAGAGACTGTAGTGGACGTGGTGGAGCCCGAGCCAGAGCCTGTGGTGGAGCCAGTGGTGGAGCCTGAATATACTATAGGAACAGGTGCAAAATCAGCATTTGATGAAAATGGTTTTAATATATATATGAAAACATTTGATGCCGGGGGTAAAAACTTTTATTCTGTGAAAACCAGACATACTGAAGATGTTTTGTACGATTCGGATCTAAATAATTTTCCAAAGAATCATTTAAATGGTGAGCCAACATGGGAACCAGAAACATTTAATACATTTGACACATGGCTTCCTAAACACACACATTATATTGGTTTTGGAACATGGATTGGTGTAACACTCTTTTACGCTGCCCAAAACGTTAACTATGCATATGGGTTTGATGGTGATCCATCTGCCTTTGCACAACTCGAACGAAATTTACAGTGGAATTCTAATTCGTTTTGGGGGAAGAAATGTAAAATATTACCTACAGCTGTTATAGAGGGTTCCACATCTAAAAGAGAAATGATTAATATGAAGTCAGCTGGTGCTGGCAACAGCTGCTCTGGAATTAAAGATGTTGCATGTGGTAAGGTTAAAACCCATTGGAAAGTACAGGGGTTTACATTACCATATCTAATGAAATACTACTCAATACCTGAAAACTCATCTACATTCGTGAAAATAGATGTTGAAAGTTATGAATGTGAACTCTTACCATCTTGGTTTCAGTGGTTATCACAACTGGATAACAAACCAACACTAAGAGTGTCTCTTCATGGTGTGTACGTTCGGATGTGTACAAAAGAACAGTATGCAGTCATTGATAATATAGCAGGTCTGTACAATGATATTTATATAAATAATGAACGAAGACAAGACATCAAAACTTCATGGTTTTCGGGAGATGACATTTTATTAACAGATAACAGAATTAACCCCACTAAACTCATTCAGGAAACATATCCCGTCTCTGATAGCCCTGGGGAATTTTTGGAAAATGGGGAAAAAAAAATGCAGGCAACAACAAAAATTAACAAAACCCTTGTATTTACCACAAAGAACAGGCGCGGATATGTTCGACTTTTAGCTGAATCACTCGAATGGATGAAAGCATACGAACATGCTCATATCCATGTATTTGATGACGGATCTACAGACTTTGACATAGAAGATCTAAAAGACTGGTTTCCATATGCACAGATCCACGAATCAGAACACAGGCATGCTGATATGACTACACGTCATGCGTTCGAATGGTTTGAGAATGAAAGTGAGGACGATATTCTCATTAACATTGATAGTGATACAATGTTACACCCTGACTGGAACGACTTCATAGACACGCATATCGAAAGAAGTGGTGTGCTTAGTTTATATCACTCTGGAGCGAAATACCACAAGAGTGTAAACTGTGATGATGTTTCGTGTGAAAAGAAATCGACAGGTGCCATGGGTATAGTTATGACACGTCATGTGTTAGAAGACATGTTACATAATATGCATAATGCTGAACATAAATCTGCAGCTTTTGATTGGGGATTTGTGAATTACTTTAAAAAGAAAGGTATTAAAATTATTGTCCCCAAAAATAGTTTGGCACTGCACTATGGTATGTACGGTGCCCATGGGTCTGGAAATCATGTTGAAGTTGCCAACACATTTGACTTTACACCATTCCCAGGCTATATTACAAAGAAAGCAAAGGAATTTCTAAAGAACAAAAAACCTGATAAACCTAATGAGTTTGCAATTATAATTGTTGCAGACTCAAATGCACAGAACAAATATAAAGCTAACATTGAAAATGTGAAGTGTTATGCAGATCATTATAAATATACCTTGATCGTGACAGATACAGATTCTTCTTGCAAAGGTCATTTCTTCGTTAAAAAACACTGTACAGTGCGTAATCTTATGGATACACATGACTTTAAATGGGCTCTTGTAATTGATGGAGACGTTGCAGTTGTGAACTTTAAAAGACAACTTACAGAAATGGTGTCTGATGATGTAAGTGTTTTTCACGGAATTCGTTTTCATAACAATGAAATTATGGCTGGAATTTATTTTATTCGAAACGATAATTATAGTAAAACATATATTCAAGATTGGGTGAACTCTGGCTACAAAGGGTTTAATTACGATAATGGTGCTTTACATTATCACTTACTAGACAAACTAGCACAAGGTGTATCAGGCAAAGAAGAGTGTAAACAAAAGGGTCAATACTCACGAGATTTGCATTCGTACGATCAATTTGTGAAATGTGTTCACGAGGTTTTATCAAGATCATCCTGTGAAAGAAGAGTACGAATTATGGAAAACAGCGAGTCAAAACCAGAATGGATTGCCATAGACTCAGACAGACCAAAAGGTACATGGACAAGCACATCTTTTTTACATCATGCTATGAAAGCCCCATACCAGTTAAGGAAAGCTCCTAAATGCTCTCGTTCATATTTTGAAGGACAACCCGATGATTGGTATGTCTCTGAAGATGAATATAAGAAAAATTTAAAAGATTTCTGGATAACTGAGAAAAGACGAGATACGGGTTTTGGCTTTGATTTATGCGAAAAGAAAAAAACAACAATATCATTAGTCGTACCTGCCATAAAGGATGATATATCGTTTTTGTATGAACTAAACACAAACGTACAATCTCAACTCAGACAACCTGACGAATTAATAGTTATTTTATCCGGAACATCACAAAAGGACTGTGTAACAATTAAAGGGTGGACAATTGAATGCTTCGATAAAAAGATACATCAAGGTGAAGCAAGAAATATTGGCTGGGAGAAGGCTTCGTCAGACATTGTGACATTTATGGATGCAGATGATACAATGTACCCAGAACGCATTGATATTATACACAAATTGTTCAACAAGAATAAGAAACTGAAAATGCTAGTGCATGGATTTGATAGAACTACTAGCATGCGACAACATATTATTAACTTAAATCCGGACATTGATGACGGACATATGCTTTACATTACAATGAAACAGACACAAGGTAAGCAACTTCACCTTAGAACAGATTTAGCTCATGGTCATGTGTCCATTCAAAAAAATGTTAATTGTCCTAAATTTGTGAGTACATTTGGTGAGGATTCGATATTTGTACGTGAATGTGTTCAAACAATTGGAGATAATAAAGAAGCTATGGCATTCGTCCGCCACCCTCTTGTTCATTATATACCAAGGTCTTCGAAGAAAAGTTAAATTCACAATATGATCAATTGGAAAAATACCCTGCAACATCTTCTCGATGTTGCCGTCCTAAAAACAATTATCCATTTCGTTGGGCTGAACTACTAGGTGAACAATTTCATCCAATTCAAACTCAATATTTAGATCACATACATTTGGGTTTACCTAGATGGCAAGACATAAACTACATATAAACATATTTACATAAACTTCACTTCACTAATGCGATTCTACTCACACTGGATCCATGTCATCTGGCTCTATAGACTCGTAGATATATATTATCCCTTTGCCTCCAAGTCATGGAACACTGTCACACTAGTACTTTACGGCATTGTCGGTGGGTGTGATTATGCCAACCGCATGTACCCAGTGTGGCATAATAGACTCCATGCAGTCAACGAGAACCTTAACGTCGCCGATCGTTTCTCGCTCTCCGAGTTTGTGGTCGCCTTTCTCGCAAGCATCGTCTCTGCCTACTGGTTCCTCGACAACCTGTTACCACCATGGGCTTGGCTCATTCTTCTCGTCAAAGCATGGGCTGGAGATTTCATGTTGAAACGACTATGGAAGAAGCACCTGTCCAAGCTCACACAAGCTACGTACCGGCATGTGCCGATCTAGTGTCGTACTGGTGCTTGCACCTGTAAAGAGTCGGAAAATCAAACCCTTTCCACTTGTCCACTTCAATTTGATCCACGAACTCGGCAATATCATGGATGTCAATCGAACGCAAGTTGTCACCACAATCACATGGTGTACACCCCTTGGGTTCTCTCACGTTCATCTCTCTCGCACCAAGAGCCACATAGGTGGGATTATAGTTGAGTTCCCTCACCTTGCGACCACAGCAGGAAAAACCTGTGTCCACATCATACTCTCCGGGATGATAACAACATTCCCACCTGCCCATACTGGTCATCTTGGACACGTACCTGTCACATCGTGGGCACACGAACAGCTTGTCCATTGGTGAAACAGGGGGGTGTTAAATACCACACAAACTTATGAATTAACACTGTATTCCAAACCTACTTAGTATTTCAATCTCTTCTTCTACACATTCTGTACCACCTAATCTATTCATTAGTGTTTCTATGACACCTTCGTATATATTTTCTCCATTCACAATATGTGCCGACACAGATGGACATAAATGATGAAGCCTTTTTTCTGTTTCAGGATACATGTATATGTTATGTTCCTGTACAAAAGATGCTATGAAATAACAGTCAATATGAACCATTCTCAATAGCCTAGAATCTACTTTACCAAACCATGTGGCATATTGATTTGTCAGTTGCTTTTGTCTCGTTAGATGATGCAATAGGTATGATTCTTCTAAGGATTTTGCACTAGCCAAAGTAAAAATTAAAAAGATCCACATTCTAAATACATGTATTCTTTAAATAGACCTACAGTCCCACCCATTTCCTGTCTAGTATATCTACAGCGTGCTGCCACATGCAGGACGTCTTCCCCTCTGCGGTCATCTCTCTCTCAGCCCAAGTATCTACGTCTATGGCTTTCATGCTGATGACCTTGGCACGAGGTACAGATCTATAAATGCTGGCAAACTCCTCCTGACACTTCACCTGCTTCTCCGTCTTGATCGTAATCTTGGCGTTTAGCCAGGTCTGTCCCCCGCACTCGTGAAAGATATAATCGTTGAATATCTTATCGTCCACCAGCAAATTATGCCCAAACACAATATCACTGCCCCTGTCACAGAACTGACTCATATATTTAGATAAACCCTGCACCTTTTTACGGTAAGCCGGGTCGTCTACGTACAGCACCCTGTCCGCAGCGTCCGAATGCCTGACAGAGTGCCTGTACGTCACTCCAGTGCTCGTATCGGACAGCATCCAAGCCACGGTGAGGACCACAAAGACAAAAACCAGTATCCAGTGCATGGGTTTGAGCTTTTTCACTCTAGGTGTGGAAAACAGTTTTTGCATTCTTGGAATAGAGAACGTATAAATACAATGCATCTGTTATGAAATGTCTACACTAACACCTAAGCAGGTGGGGGATGAAATGTCCATGTACACGTTTCGCCCTGGAAAACCTATTCTTAAAAGGCTGTCGGGAACTACCTACACCTGTTTCGATAAGGGGCATTTACGATACACGAATTCCGTACCAGAGGGGTTTGTAGCTGTGCCAGAGCAAGTCATACTTAAATTTTTTGGCACAAAGTACACACTGAATATACGCAAAATGGAAAGAGCATTTGAAGATTATGCTTCTGGCGTAACTCGACGTCCCACTATGCGATCTCTTTATTTAGACAAGCCCACAGATTTTGAGCTATTCATACGTCCATTGGACTCGTTCTACTGTAGCCGTTTGAAACTTGCTTTTTCGGGTATTCTTAATGCTATAGATAATCCGAGAGGCAGGGGGGGGGTTGTAGACTGGAAGGCAAGGGTCAACGCACTAGTGAGTGGAACTGCACGTGTGGACAGGTGGAACGAAGCAGCAGGCAAGATGGTTTATGTTCGATTACAGGATTTCGGAAACATGGACACTGTTATTGATATAGAAAGTCCCCTTCCGTATTTGAAACCTTACCCGGCATTTGTGGCGTTAACCCGTGCGACACAGTCAGTGGTACGGGGACTGCAGACGGACGAAGAGGTTCGTGAAGCTACAGATGTGGATATGCTTGATCGGACAAACATGGGCAGAAGCCGCAAGTACAGAAAAGCCCTGCTCCTTATGTCACCTTGGAAAAACTGCATCCTGGCACCCAACCCGTTTGAGTCAAAGGCATACCAAAGAGCCTTTGCTACAGCGCAGCGTGGTTTTAAGCTTCGGTTTGATGAGTTCAAGGGAGCCATTGAAGCCAGGAGGGCACTGCATAGGGCAGAATGGACGTCGTACAAGGCTTTTAAAGACGACCAGCGGTCCATTAATCCGAGCATACCCTACGTTGAAAGACCCGATGTTGTAGAATTTGAGACAGAATGGAAAGATTTTATATTTGGGTTAAGACGGGAGATGAAACAAATAGAGTTCCAACCAGTGCGTAGTGTATTAGTACCCAGTGCACCAACTGCGTCAGTACCTAGTGCACCAAGGTTGCCTAGTGCGCCTAGCGTGCCAGTACTTAGTGCGCCAGCGCCCTCCCCACCTGCCATCAAGACGGTGACAGTCGAGCACGTCAAACCGTTGGCGAAACCGCCGTTAATAATACCAAAAATAGTCATGGGACAGCCTCCTGTGAATATAGTGTATGAGCATCACCACAGTCTGGATCCGGATTTAAGGATGATAGAGCAAGATATAAAATATTCAAAAAGGATTATGGTGAATTAGACTATATAAGTCTCTTTATGTCTAGAAAATGCGGATGCTAGTAGCTTTTCTGGCTGCAGACAGCGACCTGTTGGAAACGCATGTCCTTAACAAAGCAGCTGCGTGGGCAGCTGGGGCGAGTAATCCTATGATCCATACCGAGGTTTTGTTTGTGGATCGGGAAACCGAAGACGGCTTTATAGGTAGATCGTGTTCGATTCATTACGGAGGGAAAGTGTTTTTCGAACAAAAACGTTTCAGCCGTAGTCAATGGCGCTTTAGAAGTGTAGATGCGTCTGAGACTCAGATACAATGCGCTCTACAGTTTTGCCAAGACCACGTTGGTGATTCGTTCAATAAGATGGGTTTTTTCATGCAACCCTTTACTGGAAAACGACTTACTGGTAAGAGTTGGTTTTGTAGTGAAATTGTAGCGGGTGCTCTTAATGCGGCTGGGTTCGCAGTCAAGCCTTCTCTCCACCCGCACGCACTTTATGAAGCTATAGCTGACCAAACAACTCCTGACTGTCCGAGGGTCTTAGACATGAAGTTCTAAATAGTTGTAAAAAGCAGAGTATGTAAGCATACACGATGTAAACACACACGGGATATACAAATACACCATAAACTTTAACATCCAATATGACCGTATACATGTGACGACCATGCCCATCACACCTGCACACCCGTAGTACTTGCGATCGTATATGTCCCAGTAGAAACACCACACTAGCCACCCTGCCCAGTACACTGGGTCTTGTGTATTTTGTAAGCATGCGATGTCCACTAAACTGAGCCATTTGATCCGACCATTAATTTTCAATTTCCTTTTCGCACAGAGCCTGGACAGAAACAGCACGAGCACCTGAAATGCAAGCATTTTAAAAGTTTATGGGGTATTTATACGGTGTATGTGTGTACAAGACCATCTTGTACAGGATGAACTTTGACGAACAATTCGAACAACAGTTTAAACCGCCAGCGCATGGGTTTCAAATTATCCGAAAACAGAAAAGACAGAGAGTGAATGCACAAACATACCCTGAAATTATGGAAATGCATGGTGAATTCAACCGAACAGTCAAGCAAACAGCCCCACAGGCTCATTTCTTCAACCGTGAGAACCAGAACTGTGTTTACAAGTTCGTCTCACCACACGACATTGATTTTGTACAGAAACAAATTCAGAAAACGCCTATTGCGAATTTTGACATGAACAAAAACAACTGTGTGGACAAATACCGAGATGCAATTGAGCCTGTTACGAGAAAGTACGAGGAAGACTTTATGTGTGAACCTACGGGTGACCAAAGACTTTGCTGTATGGAAGAGGCTTGTGAGGGGAGATGCATTCCACAATCACCAGAAAAAATAATTCTTCGTGAATTCCTGCTACCTTCACAGTTGAAACTCTACGAGGAAACGAAAAGGTACCCAATAGAGCGTTCGCCTTGCATATTATGTAAGAGGCTACAGATTGCACGGTTAGTGGTGTCTGCCAGAGCAGCGGGTACTGGGATGAAAGACGACTGCCTCGTGCAAGACTATTATAACTTTGTGAACATTCCTGGGGAGTACGACCTGAAGGATTGCCTTCTGTCCAAACGTACTGTGTGGGAGGGACTTGTTTCACCAGTCGTGCTGCATGTTCGCAATGCGTACAAATTTGAGTTGAAAAACGGAAAGAAAACCTTTACGCAATGGAAGATACCTTTTTTAACGCGTCTGCCCGGGTCCAGCTCGGGCACTACCCTTTCCTCAACACAGACGTACTAGTCCAACATTTCACAGGTCACAAGTACGACTACATTTTTTCGCGCTCATTCTCTGAAATCGCATTCATGATCAATGAGATGCCGTCCAAAGTTTGGAACCCGTCCCGGGGTGGTCGTATTTACAACGCCATTGGTCATATCCTTGATGTACTGAAAACATTGTACACGAATAGTACTGGAGAAATTCGCTACCTCATCGGCATGAAACAGGATATGTTCATCCCTTTAATGCTGTACATGGAAAAAAATAGCACGTCAGATGATCACATGTGCGAAGACACTGGAGAAGGTGCACCTATCGAGAATTTGTTGCCCACCCGTGCCTTTCACGAGGGCATGTTGCCTGATCATGTCTCTGATCTCATGAAGTGTTCTTTCTGGTCTGATAACGGAAAGATGGACCCGATTGTACATCTTTTGAGCAAGTCCACGCCCCAGAGATGCCAAATCAGAAGCTTAACGTTGATCATGCTAAACTACTGTAAATTACACGACAACGTGTATGATTTCGTAGTCAATGCTCTGAAATGTTCAATGTTGGGTGCATATCGGGGATGCGTTCGACCATCGATACGGGTTCGGAAAAAAATCCATGATGTTTTCTCCAACATGTCCAGGAAAGATTTTTTGGTGTTTATGCAGAACAGACACCAGCAGTTGCTTTTTTTTACAATAAAGGAGTATTTGATTTTCGCAGCTGTTCATATTCCCGCACTGCACAGAGAGTTGCAGCTCAGATACAAATGGGATGACTTCGAAAAAAGGGTGACAAAAACAATGAACACTGTCAGGAGTATGATCACAGATGATAATATCATGTCCTTTTTAGGAGTTGAAAGATACCTTACGAGCGTGACCAGACTCCAACCTCACCTTTACAGACCAAGAAAACACCCGTTTTGCAGAGTCATTATGCACGAATGCGAACATCACGACGACATTGCTGGCAACGCTACTGAACGACATAAATATTGGCAACTTATGTACGATATGCTTATTCGCGAACCACATGGACCATTGCCTCTCGACTGGCTACTTCTTTTTCATGTCTCTAAAATTAATGTGGACAAACTCAAAGATTTGCAGCAATCCTACAACAGAACAGGTATACGCGGGAATATACGGAGTTTCATGGCAACCTTACCGAGGTCAGAATTCGAAGCCATACGAGCACTCGCAAGAGCGTTCGACAGAAAAATAAATGTACGTATGTTCACACTGCCCGTCCATATCACTGTCCGCCAACTTCGCGCTCTGCGACAGATGCACAATGTTCCGAACGGGGAACCCATGCACGATTCAATCGGGAAGACCCTCATCTGTATGGAATGTCAACAATTCAAAGGCTTTATAGCCTATCGAACGACGAAAAAAATACACAACATCCATGCGTACGGGCAAACAAGAGTCCTCGTCGACGACGACACTGGTAATTTGTATTGTGGAAAAAAAAGCGACAAAGTGGACAACAAAAGAGATGTTTATACATACAATTGGGAACAACTTGCTAAAATGGAGGAACACACCGATAGAAAAACAGCAAAGGGAAAGAGAAAGGAACAGACATCCGGTTTATGCAAAAAAAACGTATTGCAAAGGATATCTCTCATCGGCAACATGTTGCAGTTTTATGGCACGATGTATACAATTTGTCCACAGTGCGGTGTATTCATGAAATACGACCCACAGAACATGTACAATGGGTTTTACTGCGGATGTTGCATGGAAAATGGTCATCTTTTCAGAGACATTAACTGCGAATGGTGTAAAACAAAGACGCATTTGGAAAATATTAAAGTGGTAGGTGATAAAAAAACAATATACTTATGCAAGGGCTGTCACAAACCCTGGATTCGAAACGCTACAGGTATTTTGGATTTGGAAACGATAAGAAGGGGGTTAAGTGAAAAGTGGAAAAGACTACAGTCCATCTAACTTTTTAATTTTAAAATAACTAATCCACATATAACCAGCATAGACAGAATATCTATCCATGGCATCTCAAAAATCTCCACATCTTCTTCTAAACGAACATGAGACATAATTATGTAAATATTTAGCATATAAATAATGAGACATATTATACTAATGTCAGATGAAGAGAAGATACAACTCGCTGCACTGGGCTTGCTCGGGTTATTTCGACGGCGCAAAAAGGACTCAGGCAGTCCCGACGAGGAAAATGTGTCAGGCGTTCCCGGCGAGGAAAAGGACCCAGGCAGTCCCGGTGGCGGCGGCGGCGGAGAAGAAGAAGAAGGCGGAGAAGAAGAAGAAGGCGGCGGCGGAGAAGAAGGC
>Ga0222718_10002037_pt1 | contig 18542 bp, 26 predicted proteins | sample C33_27DmetaG_FD_165045 | JGI IMG/M metagenome (GOLD analysis project Ga0222718, IMG submission 165045) | Estuarine water microbial communities from San Francisco Bay, California, United States - C33_27D | ecosystem: Environmental > Aquatic > Marine > Unclassified | place: USA: California... | reverse complement strand
CTATGAAAGAGCCCTAAAAAACGAAACTTTAAAAATACACAAAGGGATAGGCGCCGTCGACTTCACTTACGTGGAGGATGCCGCGGATGGAATAATAAAATGTGCCCTTCATCCAGGAGCCGCCAATCTCAGTTTCAATGTGGCATCCGGAGAAGCAACATCACTACGTTCACTGGCGGAAAACATAGTCAGCATTACAGATAGCGAATCTGACATTGTTGAAGAAGGAAGGACTCAAATGTATCCTGCCAGGGGAGCGTTAGATATATCCAGGGCGAAAGACATTTTAAATTATTCGCCCAACACATCATTGTTGAAAGGTTTGAATAGATACCATGAATGGTACCAAGAATATAAAATTTAACGGTGTAGATAGGCTGTATGACGCCTATAGTTGGCGATTGACACGCAGGGCCAAGAAAGTATGGAGCTCTGGAAAAGTCTTGCTCGGCGAACAGATCCGAGAACTTGAGAAAAAATTCTGCAAGAAATATTCGAGAAAGCATGCCGTGGCAGTGGGATCAGCAACCGATGGTCTGTATTTTGCGATGAAAGGACATGGCCTGGCAAAGAATTCTTCTGTGGTTTGTCCTGCTTTAAGTTATGTGGCAACGTATGGAGCAATCAAAAGACTGGGAGCATCGGTTCAATTCATAGATACCGAAGATGACGGAAACATAGGAAACATAGGCATACAGGCCATACCAAATGCTATACTGTACGTAAACCTGTACGGAAATCCAGCACGAGTTGACTTGTTGCAGAAATACTGCCAAGAGCACAAGATACCCTTGATAGAGGATGCCGCACAATCAATGGGTGCGTACTTCAACAAAATACCGTCCGGACGTTTGGGAGATACATCGGTGTTCAGTTTTGATCCACAAAAGAATCTACCTTGTTTTGGTTCGGGTGGGATGGTCCTAACAGATGACGACAATGTTTACAACACAATCATATCCCTGAGACGTCATGGCCTGCAGGGAAAGTTCGTGAACTATGGATATAACAGCGTGATACCTGAAGATCATTGTGCTCAATTGATATTCCTTTTGGACAAGTTTGAATCATTGCAGAAGCAGAGGACCAAAATTAGGTCATACTATAAAAAGTTTTTGCCTGGATATAAGTTTATTGAACCAATGAAGAACTGTGTGTCCAGCAATCACAAATTGATTATTCTGACAGACAAGAGAGACCAGTTAAGGAAATATCTGGCAGATCGTGGCATAGAAACAAAAATACACTACAATTACATACTGCCAAAGAATAGTTTACTTCCTTACACTAATGCCCAATACATATGTGACAACAATCTTAGCCTACCGATATATCCTTTCCTTGAAAAGTCAGAAGTGAAGTTCGTCTGTGACAACATCAAGGAGTTCTATGGCGTTTGATTGTCTTTTTATAGATTTCAACAGAAACAATTCTAACAAACAAAAAATCTTGTCAAGGTTTCCTTACGCCAAACAAGTATCCTTCGTGTCTGATTATTTTAGTATTTTAAAAAGTATCGCTTCTGACATGGACACTGATAATTTTTGGGTCTTTACAGATCTTCTAGATATTGAAAATTTTGACTATGATTTTAGACCGGAGCAACACGAATCCAACCAACTTCATGTTTGGAACGTCAATGGACAACAACAAGGTGATGTTATGTTGGTTCCAAAATATAGATTTATACAGCAACAACATAACATAAAACATCTTAGAGACTTCGAGGACATAAATTACCATAGTTGTTCAGATCTAATCTACGACAACTGGCCTACCGGCAAATTTGAATTCAATGGACTTTTAGAAAAGATTAGGAACCAGCAGTCGAGATACTTCAACTACTATTACACAAAACATCATGAAATTTTCCCAAGTTTTTGGGAGGACCAAAAACTATACGTGTATGGAAAAAAGAGGCTCAACATGTTGGTCCCTAGATTTCCTATCAAAAAAGAACTGCACGAGTACACACCAAAATTTTTCTACGGAGATGTGTCCGAAAATTTAAATTTTGATGTTGTGTTTATTCACAACAACGAACCACAGGCGATCGACAACCTTAAGCATCTCCAACGCCACATTAAGACATTGAATAACAAACTTCATATAGTGCAGGGAATCAAAGGAAGGAAGAATGCCTATCATGCCGCGGCCAAACTCAGCACCACAGAATATTTCTACGCTGTGTTTGCCAAATTAAAGGTAGACGGAAATTTTAAATTTGACTTTGTGCCGGATACTTTGAAATCGCCTAGGCATTACATTTTTGATTGTTATAATCCTGTTATAGATTATGCTTATGGTCATCAGGCTGTTATTTTGTACAACAAGGAAATGGTGTTGCAGAATGAGGGCAAAGGTTTAGATTTCACACTTGATCAAACACATGATCACATTCCTATATTGAGTGCGGAAAGTCTGTTTTATACAGATCCTTTGGTATGCTACAGGACCGCTTTTAGAGAGATAGTTAAGTTATTGTACAACAAACACACAAAACCTACGGTTGAAAACAATTACATTTTAGAAAAATGGTTAGACCCTGGACTTCTACCTGGAGCCAGTTATGTCAAAGCGGCTGGGCACGATGCTTGTGATTTTGTGAATACCTACAAAAATAATTTTGAAAAACTTTTTCAGAGTTATGAGTGGGAATATGTTGATAAAAAATACAAAAATAGATTTACTTCTTGAACGTCTTGTTCATTAGGCTGTTCGTTTTATTCTGCATATCTCGTTTTATTCGATCGGTGTCAAATTTTAACTCTATGTTTGTAATCTTATTGCTGTTTTTATCTATGAACGATTTTAGTTGAGTGGCTATTGCCTGTTGTGATCTTTTGTTACTTAATTCTTTTTCAACGTCATAGATGATCGACACATGGTTTTTTAGGAAAATTTTAGCAAACTTTAGATAGGAAATAGGTAAATTTACGTACTCGATTGTATCGAATACATCAGGCCATTCCTTCACAAATTTTTCTGTGAAGGATATCCATGACCTTTTACGTGGTGCTTTTTTCGTCATCATTTGTCTTTGTGGGTTTTTTCTTTTTTGATGACTTTTTAACCTCAGTGATTTTTTCGTCGGTTTCTAACACAGAAAGTTGTTGTAGAGAAATACCTTTTTCTTCTGCTATCATTTTGTTCAACTCGGCTAGATTTATTCTGCCTTCTGCTGTCCCACCAAATGTCACAACTACATCCTTTGTGAACATTTTCTTGATAAAATTTTCTTGATGTAAGTAGGCCAACATCTGCACTCCGTCTGGAAATATCTGTCTAGCAAGGTAAGTTCCAAAGTCAAAACTGGCTTGTCCTTCGTTGCTTTCTAGACTTTTCATCAGTGCGTCGTGGTAAGTGTTGTTCAAAAATTTAGGACCCATTACCAAACAAGATTCTGGTTCGTTGGGGACCGTTTTAAAAAGAATCACCAAAGAAGAATTGTCCTCTTTGAGAACTCCGACGTGCTTAAGGTTCCTTTTGTTTGACCTTATGGTTTCTTGGGTTCCTTGTACGTCCATTGGCATCATTTGTTGTACCATTATTTCTCCTTTATTTTGCTTGGGCAGTGGCAGGTGCCGCCGCTTGGGCATCTTCTGGTTTTTGTTCAGGTGCTACTTTGGCCAAGAATGCCTGAAGTTTATTAAACATCACTCCCACAGTCGCCATTTCGTTTGCTCTAAAGGCTCCTCTAGTAGATGCGACATCTATTATTGTTGCGAGATTTTTAAGATCGCCAATAGACAAATCTGCGTTCTGATTGGCAGTCGCATTTTGTGATGTCTGGGCACCGTTATTCTGTGTGGCCGTTGGTGCTTCTTTTTTTGCTGTTGTTTTTTTTGCTTTTGCCATTTTTTCTCCTTAATATATTAAAGAATTATAGTATACTATAATGTAATTATCAAGGTCAAGGATGATTGTTATCTTATCTGAGCCATGCCTAACAAGGCAAAAAGTGTCATATCGGTTGGTTCTTCAAAGGCCACCATGGTAACATGATTCAAGTTTTTGTTTTCCCAGGTAGTGGTGTTGGTTATACCAAATCTGCCAAAACAATTTTTGTATATCCATCTTTCTAATATTTCTTGTTTGGGTTCTGGTAATACTGGCACAGTTGTTTTGGTAAAATAAGGAGGAATGTAATTTACTCTCCGTTCCATAAAATTTTTAACATTGATGTTCATCACACCAACACCCAATTGGATAACTGCCAAACCACAAGTGACACGCACAATATCAAAAGCACAGGTTCATTTAGAAACCAATCCTTAAATGTTTCTAATAGTAGTCTAATCATCGTATTGTACAGTCAATCCCCACGGAGCCTCTATGTTTCTTTCGTATGGGTTGTTAATTAAAAACACCGTGTCGCAATAATGTTCGTCACCCCAACTGTCAAAAGGCCATCCGTCGGTAAACATGATAAATTTCTTTGGTTCTATCCCTTCACGTTTCATGTACTCCCAGTTGCATTCAAATTGTGTTCCACCCCCTGATCCGAGAACATAGTCCTCTATCTCGTCTGCGTTATCTGGTGTGAAAACTTTTGGATTGAATACCTCTGTGTCAAAACTCCAAAGGTGTATGGTGAAATCTTTGTATTGGTCCATAATACCTTTCACCTCAGACAGGAATTCTTTACACTGTTCCTGTGATATAGATCCAGAAGCATCTAGAGCCAGGCATATATCTATTTTGTCAGTGTTCAACATTCCGGGCAGTATGGCATCCATGTGCCAACTTCTTCTAGAAGGTTTCATAAAAGTGTAATCCGATTTCATCGTGGAGACAATCTGTTGTTGTATAATTTCTCTCCAGTTCATTTTAGGTTCGGTCAGATCCTTGATCATTCTTTGGATAGCACCTGGCAGATTGCCTGCTCCCACGGATTGTGCGGCCGAAACCATGGCCTCTTTCATTTCATCTCTGATCTTCTTCAATTCTTCCTTTGAGTATTTCGGAGCAGATCCGCCCTTACCATTTTTGCCTTCTTTGTCTTTGTTGCTTTGAGAATCCTTGTCCCAGTCTATGTGTTCATCGAGAAGTTTGCCTAATTTCTTCAACATCTCTTTCCCGTTTTTTTTGGCTTTTTTTTCTAATTCATCATATATGGCCTCAGCCGCCCAGTCCTTGTATTTGTCGTCCTGGAATCCTTTGTCTTTGCCCTTTTCGTCTTTTGGCATGTCTCCAACCTTTGTGTCCACCAATATCTGGTTCACGGCGTAGTCCGCCGCCACGTTCCACAACTGTTTGTCTCTGGTGCCTGCCCTCAGTTGGAAATGATCAAAAACACAGTGTAGAACCTCGTGTCCGAATAGAAACTCTGTTTCTCTAGGAGTCAACGAATCTATAAATTCTGTATTGAAATAGAAGTATCTTCCATCTGTGGCCGCTGTCGGACACCAGTCGTCTGCATTTACAATCTTCAATCTTGTGGCGAGGTTGCCAAAGAAAGGCTGTTTCAATAGTAGAGCGATCCTTGCCGTTACCAGTTTGTCTATGATTCTTGCGTCTGACATTATTTAGACTCCATAGCAGTTATGACGTATTTGCCAAACTTCTGATGGAACCTATCAAATGATTTCAATTTACTGGGATCAAAAGGTAGTTGGTAGTTTGTCAGAGCAATCTTGGCACCCATCACAACCAACTCGGTCTCAAAGTTATCCATCATGTAATCGAAGAATCTGTCTGCCATCTTGTTCCATTCTTTAACTTTGTTTTCATGACCCTGTCTTAATTCATAACACAAAGAAACAGTCAACGAATACATAGCCGAAACTTCTTTGCATTTTAGATCCTTAACTTTACCCGATAATATGTCAGATGGATTAGGGAGTTGGCCGCTTATTTTACGATGATTCATAAACTTAACGGCCAACCCTTCTCCTACCGCACCTGCTACGAGGTCAGTGAGCGTACTTTCAGGCAGGTCATCGGATAGAAGCTCGGACACGAAACTCCAACTTCTAGGAGTCGCGAAACTTCTCGAAGCGCCTTTAGGATCAAAATCATATAGATCCTGTTTGGCGAACGTAACATAACCAACAACGTCTGGGTGGACATTATTATTTGTAGCCCAATTCATCCAGTCGTCGTAGTCAACTCTTAATTCTATGTGTACAAACCTATTGGCAAGTGGTGATGGCATCCTGTATGTCACACCCTTGTCTGCGTCTCTGTTGCCCGCGGCAACTATGGCAACGCCATCTGGCAGTTTGTATTGCCCAACTCTTCTGTTTAGTATCAACTGATATGCGGCCGCCTGTACTGCCGGTGCCGCGGAATTGATCTCGTCTAGGAACAATATCGCTTTTGAATTTGGGTCAGTTGGCAGTTCTGCCGGTGATGCCCATACCATATTGTTCTCTTTCTGATTGTAATATGGAATACCTTTGATGTCAGTGGGTTCCCATAATGGTAATCTAATATCAATAACATCTCTTTTCTGTTCGTCACCGATCTGTTTGACAATATCTGATTTACCAATACCTGGAGCACCCCACATCATGATGGGTCTCTTTAACGATATGCAGTGTTGTAATGCTGATTTGGCCTCGTTTGGTGTAACGGTTCTATTCTGTGAACCAATACTTGTATCTTTTTTTGCGTCTTTTTTTACCATTTAGTACACTCCTGTTTTAAATGTTTATAATATCATTATAGCAGAAATGTGTTATTGGTCAACCTACGAAAAACCGCAATTTTATTAGGTTTTTTGCTCGTCGGCCTTGCTCATTGCCCTTGCGAGACCATATTTTGTGATATCTCCGGCAAACATCATGAGTTGCAGTGCCATTTTTTCCATGGTCACTATTATCTTTTTTTTGTCAACGAAGTAAGGACAATCAACAAATTCATCCAACCAAAGATAGGTTTGTGGTGTGAATATTATTTTTTCTGGAAATTTTATGTCATAGGTCTTGATATCTAGATCCTTGACTACCTCCAATCCTTGTTTGGTGAGGCGTAGACTTCTTGCTTGATAAGATTCTCTAACATTTTGCCACCATGTGTAATAATTGGTTTTCACACTTTCGTCATGTACTGGTTGCTCGAGAAGGCTCATAAAGGTACGTGTGTACGCTGTTTTGGTGTCCATTGCCTAGTAATTATCTTTTATATTTGTCGCCTGTTTTTAAGATAAACACCTCGAACTTGTCGGTTTTGTGTTTGGTGTTTAATTTTTTGGCCAAGTTCTCTGCGTGTCCGGGATTAGAGAAAGATACTTTCTTGTATTTGGGTCCTGGGTAATTGGACACCAAACTGCTGGTCTTCAAATTAATTGGTTTTCCGTCATAAAAAACTGCCCAGATACCTTCGGCCGCAAGTACCTCGTCTTGTTTGTAGGTATCTTTATTGCTGAATGATAACAGCACTGTGGGTTTTGGTCTAGACATGTTGGTAACTATATTTACCAATTTTTGAAAAGCGGTTCTACTTGCCGAAGTTTCCGCCGTCCATTTCTATGTTAATAGACTGTGATTCCTGTGCTGTTTTAAGGGCCTGTATTATCTCTTCTTGAACACCAACTAATTTTGTCATGGTTTGGCTTAAACTGTCCGATAATTTTTCAGCATCTTTGATGTTTAGCATCACTTGTTTGTCCTGTCTCGCCTTGGCTGTTCTTACTCTCGCTATAAAGTCTTCGATAGGTTGTGTCTGTATTTTTGAACTCATAAAACTACTTATATTTGTGCTGAATCTTTAATTGCTTCATTGAGAATCTGTTGCATTTCTAATTTGGTTTTAATAGGTCCTTTAAAGGTATATCTCTGCAGAGTGATCAGTTTTGGACAAAATGCTTTCCTCCATCCCTTGGGGAACTCTATTATGTAATAACCAGCACAGAACAGGCTTTTGCTTTTTGGAGTTTTGGTATAAATTGGCAATTGCTTGGTTACGTCAAACATGGCATTGTACGCAATCTGGTTGACTGGGTAGCCATGTACTTCTGTGGGTTGTTCGTTATCCACTTGCGTGGGTTTTTCTTGTGCGGGATCATTGTCAAAAATGTCTGGTCCGAATTTTATCTTAACGCTCTCGATATCTGGAAATTTTTCTCGTTGATCTTTTTTGCTTAGAAAGATCCATCCGTTGTTTTCTTCCTTTTGTAAGGTACCGATCTTGGCTCCATCTTCTTCGATAATCCAGAATCTATCTTTGACTAGAGTTTTTGCGTTTATTGACATAGCATTATTATATTATAAAAAAAATTAAACATCAACCTGTAAGCCTGGCATTAAAGGGTTCAACGTAGAGTTGTGCCTGTTCCGTTATCTTCTGCAGATCGTATTTGGCACAAAATTTCATGAACCTGATACCTACTTGACTTATTTGCTTGTTTTCTGCTTTTGCTTGATCTATGGTTTGGTCTAGTTCTTGTATTATTGCCTCCGGTTGAGCATGGAGATCAACCAACTGTAAATTTCTGTTGTAATCGTCGAGTACTCTGTGTTCCTTTCCGTCGGCATCGAGCCATTTGCTTAACATTAAATTATTCCATGCGTAGCCTTTGGATTCTCTGTCTTCGAACGCTTCTATTAGTCCAACTTTATTTTTGGTGCCTTTGGTCCTAACACCAGGATATGCTGAAAATATATTGTCGGATGGATCACCTCGCATGGCTTTTTCGAAAAGTATCCATTCTTTGGTCGGCAACGTTTTGGCTTCTTTCTTTTTTTTGTCAATCACAGGATTTCCTTTTTTATCAAAATATCCTTCTGTGGTGATTGTTTCTTCTGTGATTCCGTTGTATTGTGAAACACGCTCATTGACCAATTGATTTAGGTCTTTATCGGTACTGATTATGACACATTTTTGATTTGGATGCTTGTCGATCCATCTGGCTATAAGGTCATCCGCCTCTGCTCTTGGATTCTGCAAAACAGTTGCGTTGGTTTTAGTTCTTACAAAATCGCAAAAATCATCATAGCACTCCCAAAACAATTTATTTTCTTCTTGTTCCGCTGGACTCATGGCATCTACGGTCTCTTTTCTATTTCTCTTATAGGGTGCGTAGTGGTCTTTACGCCAACTCCTGCCTTCCAGACAAAATACAAGATGAGATCCGTCAAAATCATTCCATGCTTTTTTGATGGAATTCATTGTGATGTGTATCGCCAATCCTATTTTTTCAGATGTATCTCCTCTAAAAACGTGCCTAGCACGAAAGAATGTGTTTGCAGTGTCTACTAAAATGTGCGTCATGCTTTATTTTAACATAAAATTCTTGTTTTGTCTATTGTATAAGTTCTGCCACAGTTTTGGCCCATGTTCTATGCACTGTTGGGCCTGGATGGATACCATCATCGCCTCTTTCTTTGATCGTGTCGTCTGGAAAAACTGGTAATTTTGCAGTATCTAATATAAGGTCATGCGTTTCTGTGCTCGGACTAGACATATGTACTTTTACATTGTGCTCCATTGCCAGATGTGTGATTTCTAGTATTTGCGATTTTATAAATTCTAAATATTTTGAGTCTAACATATTGCGTATTTCTTTTTGTAAAATTTGGTCGAGATCGGGTATGAAACTATGACTGTTTGGAGTCAAATGATAAAAGCAGTTTTTGTCGAGAACACGTATTGACAAAAGATTTCTCTGCCAATATGGAAGCAAAAAAATCACAGTTCTGGGTGTCGATGTTTTCAAAATTTTTCTGAACTGCATGAGACTGCCCGGAATACTGAGCCCGGGTACTCCTAGGTTTATAATTTTTTTTCCTAGCAGGTTTTCAAGTTGGGCGGGCCATGCCTCGGAAAACTTTACTCCTGTTCCATGGGTCATGCTACAGCCAATTGCGAAGATTTCCGCATCCGCTAGATGTCGCTTGTCTCTTATGCTGTTGTTTTCATAATCTATTTGATGTGACAACAATCCATCCTGCAGACAATGACCTTCTATGATGTTGCATAATATCCAGTTTGTTTTGAATCCTAGTTTCAATGTACCATCACAGGTGATTTCGTAACAACTAGGTATTATGGTTTCGTTGTTTTTTATCTGAAAAGACGATACTCCGTGTATGTCTAGTGTTTTTCCATGTAGCGACAACTGAAGGATTATTTTCTCTTTTTGATCATGTCCGAAGCCTTCGAAATCAAACTCATGTATTTCATCCATGCTATTGATATCAAAAAGCAGAAAGTTATTCTCCGCTATAGAAAACCTTTGTCCATTGTGTATCACAATGATGTTTTCTGCGTTTATTTTTTTGAATGATAAAGTAAGTTTAAGAGACTTCAGTTTTTCCGTCGTCTCTCCTATTGATCTGTACATAACCACCCGCGATATCGCCTAGCCCTTGTTCGTTGCCTATTGTCCTACACAAACTTTGGAACCATTTATCGACAATCTCTTCTTCGGATTCTCCTGTGTACCCATTTTGTGTCAGCATGTTTACAAACTCGCTATTCCAATCCAATTCGAAAAATCCATTCCTTGGATTCTCAGGATTGACATTTACGTTCAAAACTTTGACCATAGGTTCTTCGCTTTTTTGTGTCTTTGACTTTTTCTTTGTATTTGTTTTTGTGGTTGTTTTTTTAACTTTCATATCTATATTATAATTTATTTTCTTATTTTCCACAAGTGAAAAGGATTGGGTTTTCCGTTGAAATTTGGTAAGTTTGGATTCATTGCTTTATAGTGATTGGGATAGTTCTTAATGTATCTTAGGACCTCGTGTGTGTCTTCAAAAAACTTTTCAACAAATGGCATGACTACAAAATCAAAAGATTCCTCTAATTTGGCATTGATATATGCCTCCTCGACAACGTCTAGACCGGATATTTTGTCATACTTTCCATCTTTTACTGCGTCTATGATTTGCTGTGCTCTATAATGAGATCTAGAAGTGTACATTTTGGATATGAATTCGTCGTGCAGGTCCTTAGCACTTTGATCTATTGCGAGATCTAAATTCATTTTGTTGTTCAATTCTTGCATTTCATTAATAAAATTGTTTGTGTCGTAAAAATTTTTTAGATCTATCGCATAATCGATATCTCTGATTTTGCCTATTACATTTTTGGATTCCACAACCATTTGATGATTGTTTCTATCTATGATCATTATTTTGAAAAAATCTCTGGCAATGCTTCTAAGCAGTGAGTCGGTCTTGGAAAGATCTATGTTGTAAATATCCCGAATTTTTTCCGAGTACATCCTTGAGAAATCATCGGAACACAATACATATCTATCTATCTCCTGTACCTGATGGCTTGTCAATTCATGATCGCTGGGTCTTTTCAAGTACAACCTAAGATGATTATATACACAATCGGCATTGAAATTAATGAATATGTGCGGGTCGTCGTTCTTGAATTCGTAATTGTTGTAGGGTTGGCCATCTGTATCCTCTAGGGTATACCTATTGAATGCTCCACTGTAGGTAACATCTAAGGAGTGAGAAGTGCCATTGGACAAGAAAGGTGATTGTGTTATGGGTGGTGTCTTTTTGCTGAACCTATCGAGAAAATATCTCAGATACGCACCGTGTGTGCCGCCAAAGTATACAACGTTTGCTAGGTACCCCATTGGTTTCCAAATAGTTCTACGTGTAGCCTACCTGTATATTTGTAACCTTCTCTCATGCAGATCTCTGCTACCTGTCTAGAAGTTTTAGCCTGTCCTTCGACAGTTGCTCCAACCGGCATCAAATATATGTCAGCGTCCACGCCTGCTTTTTTGTACAGGTCATTTGCACGGTTAACTTCCTCTAGATCCTGGTCATCTTCCACAACGAACTTGAAATATAAATGTGTGTTTGGAACAGAAGCATACTGATAAGCAACTTCTGGTTTTATCGCCTTGTTCCATTCCTCGCCTGATATAGATAATTTTGGTGAGCAACTCCATGTGATGTGGATAGGATTCTTAGTGTAATCGCCCGCCACCAAACCCTGTACAAATTTGTCAAACCCGTCTTTGAACATATGTGTTGTATTTGTCTCTACAGTGATATTTTTTAAATCGTTGAATTGTGGTTGTCTGAGAAGTTCCATTATTTGCCTTTGCCACATCATTGGTTCTCCACCGGTCAAAATAAAATGTATGTCTTGACCATTATCAAGGCTCCATTTTTTTTGCGGAGTGATATCCAACACTTTTTGTGCTATCAGATCGACCTGATCCCATTCCACAAGATGTTTGTACCTAGCCGACCATGACGCAGAAGCATCACAACCTATGTTCACCACTGGTAAATCTCTTACATGTTTTATATTAGTAAGATCCTGCGTGGCATATGGCATCTGCTCCGGTTTCAACCATTTTGATCTGTCTCTGCCCTGGCCGAATCCATGGCAGTGGAAGTTACATCCAAATGTTCTAAAGAACACACTGGGCACTCCGGTGAACCTGCCTTCGCCTTGTACTGAGTAAAATATTTCTGAATATCTTATTTTTTCCATATGTCAGGATAAATGTTTTTTGTTGCTTCTGCTATTTCTTTAATTGTAAATTGTTTTTGTTTTTCTGTCAATGTTGCTTTATTTAGATCGTCGGGGTAATCTCTGTAAAGGAAATGTTGTATTGTTTCTGTGTTTACGTATTGATTGAATCCAACATGTACCTTGTCAACTTCGTCGTTTGTTATGGTAATGTTCATTGCGTCGTCCAACTGTTGCATTGATGAGAATTCCATATCTATTCTAAATTCTGGTAGATCCATTGATCTAAAACCAAGTTTCATTCTGGTTATCCTGTATTTCAACATCCTGTTTTTTTCCACCAATTTATCAAGGAACAGTTTCATTTTTCCTACAAACTCCTTGGCAGTGATGTTGTCCTTATGATCGGCATAGATCGTGTAGATATCAGCCAAAATAATCCTCCATTTCTCCTTCTCTGTAAAGGTCCTGTGTTATACAGTGTACTCCACCGTCCCAAAAATACCTGTGCCTAAAATTAAAAACCAAAGGTTCCACCTTGTGTTTTTTAAAATAATCAAATATCTCTTTGTTATAATTATTACATATTATTGTGTTTTCGTCAATGGAAAGCATGTTGACGTCAAACACAGTTTCTTCCACGTATCCAACCCAGTCTTTGAGCCAAGTGTTGACGAAGTTGATCAGTTGGTCGTTGTGCTCTTCACCTTTGAGCCACCATTGTCCACCCACCTTGTGCTTCATTTCTAAAAACGTCGAAACTTTGCTCCAACTTTGATCTGGTATGTACAACACGTCCCATCCGGGAAATTCATGTTGATAGTCCTGCACCTCCTTTAATGAAACAATACATCCTGGTTTTACAACACAGAAAGTACTGTCTGAATGATATCCTCTGTTGGATGTGTGAACTCTGAAGCCTTCTTCCACCCACGCATTTTTATACTTTTCGATCTGGGACTTGGTCAATGGTTCGGGCAGGTCCCACCATATGTCCTTGCCTACTCTTACCAATGTCGCTGTTGAAATTTGTGCCGGTAACATATCTATGACTAAATTTCTACGGTCTATCTGTGTGAGCACATCTGCGTACCCTTCCGACTGTCCACCGACCGCATATAATTTTTTTCCTAACACCGCGAAGTGATCCCTCGGGGTAGTGGGTGGCTTCCAGGTATTTGTCAATGACGCTGTTTTGTCTATGTCTAAAAAACTACGATAGGTCTGAACTCCTGCATCTTTGAGAATCTTTTCGAGTGCTTGATAGTCTTCTTCCGTTTCCTCGGCGATCCTTTTAAGAGGATCCATTATTCTATCATTTTTGTAAATTTGTAGGTCCTTGAACCAGTCTGTCTTGAATCCCGATCCGATCCAGCAGTGTTTCAACGGATGGAATGTGGCGTATCCTTTGATAGGGATCATTTCTTCTTTTTGTTGTCCAACCTTACCACTTTGCCATCGGGGTCCTTCAAGTGTCCAACAGTTTCTCTTACGATATCGTCGTGATTGAATTCCGCCCAGTATAGTTCGAACGCCATGCCGTCTTCTAAACCTTCGAATTGATGGTAGAATCCAGGCTTGACCCTTGTGAAATCTCCTGGGTTCAAAATTGTTTCGTCTATGAGATCATAATCACCAGACCACACCTTGACTTTCATTTTTCCAGAAACAACATAAAAACCATTCCATTTGTACTTGTGTTTGTGTTTGGAACACACACCACCTTTCACGAAATCGATCTTGTGAAACTCCAACACACCATTGGCATGTATTAGTTCTGTTTCTCCCCATATTTTTCCTGCTTTGTTTCCCATATCCTTATTATAACTTATCTATTCCGCAAAGTCAAAATATTTCGCGTTTTTATCGATGAATTCTTTGTGTTTTGCCACGGGCAGTTCAAAAGTTTCAAGGTTTAATTTTTCCATGGTGTCATCGATTAAGGCCTGTACTTTTTTAGCATCAGCCATGTCCCTTACATTGAAAAAGATGTCATTTGTGTTTTTTTGGTATTTTAGTTTGAATTCTGTACGACTATCCAAAATCCATTTGTAATAATCTTTCCTTATCAATGCCTCGATCATGTCTTTGGGGATCTTGTCCAAATTTTTACCAAGTTGTTTATACCAATACCTATTGTTGTAAACATCATGGGGGCTCACATCGTACATTCTGTCCGAATACTTTTTTAGGTCACTGTCGTCACACCATAATATAACTTTGACATGGTTGTTGAAATATCTATCGAAGTTTATCAGTCCGAACCCATACCTGGAACAGCGATGTACTCCTAGCACACTGTCACGTGCTGTCTCAAAGAAACTTATTTTTTGCTCATCGTTTAATTTGTTGAATTCGTCTAGGTCATCCTGGATATGGAAACGTTCTACATGATCAACATAACCAGAGTCATGTGCGTTGATGCCGTGACTGTCACCTTTAATGCTGTCCGGCATAAGATTTTTGTTTTCTGGAAGGTGATCGAACAATAGGCAGAGATAGGTACCAAACATGCCTGGCTCGTACACCACGAACACTTGAGGTTTATCTATCTTTGAGTTTTTTGATTTTTGCGTCATTTGTTATGATGTCTACGATGTTATGGCTTGTTTTTTTTCCAAAATGATGTTTGTCTCTGGCATGGTCCACAAGATCCACTTGATAATAGTGTATTCCAGAATCTTTTTTGTAGAGATCCCATTCTGTTTTTTCTTTTTCTAGCACCGCGTCGGGTATCATGAAATTAATAACATTGTCCTGATGATTTACCAAACTGTAGTTGTGCTTGAAATTAGCAAAATCTTTTGCGATGCCCCAGTCCTGATCGCTGAATGCGACATCCTTACCGTCCACAATCCTCCTACATGGATAACTCCACATCACTATCAACAATTTAGGTTTATGGTTTTTCCTTATGTGGTCGACACGCATGGATATTCTGTCATTGCTACATCCATCGGAGGACAAGTTTATACATCTAAGTTTTGTGGCCTTTTCCAGCATCGCAGGCCATGTGTGCTCAAAGGGTAATCCTATCCCTACGGTGAAACTGTCACCCACGCACCAAATGACCTCGTCTAAGGATTCAGGCCATTCCTTGTCTCTGAAACCTTTGGAGTTGTATTCATAAAAGATCTTGTCAGGATAGGAAAGGAAAAACTCTCTGTCCTTGCAGTATTCTAGGCTGTCAATACCCGATATGACTGATTTGTAATTTTTTTTGTTTTGGACCTCTAACATGGCAGTCTATCTCTGTTCCAAAAATCGTATGTGGCAGTGTCCTGATCTATCCAATTATGATTCTTGGCGAACTGCCTAAAACGTTCAAGGCATTGATCAAAGTTAGCGATGTTTTTACGTTTATCACTGAGGGTAGTATTTTTGATGGGTTGGTTGAGTATTATGCCTTTGTCTATTAGTTCTCGTGACAACATCTTGTACTCGAAGAGTTTTTTGTACAATGGACCTTGCGTTGGTTGTTCGTCGTTGAGGAATTCATACTCGGTCTTAAGTATCTCGCTCAGTGGTGCCTTGAATTTTTTCAAGAATGTGTCTTTGGTGCCCAATATCTTTTCAAAGGTTTTATCAGCGGCAATTACCATGTCTTCATAATAGATGTCCATGGAGTCTGGGAAGTGCTCATCTGCCCATCTTACATAATCCACATATTCCTGGCATTTCTTATCAAAAAACAGTTCATTGACTTTTTTGACTTGTAAGACCTTTTGTTTGTCGATCCTGCTGTAGATGTTTAATATCCCGCTCTCATTCCTTATACTCCAACTCATGGCGTATTCAAAAATATTCTTCCTTCTGCAACTGATAATCTTGTTGTAGTTTTTTTTCAAGTATTCATAAAATTGTTTTTGCTCGCTTTGGCTGTCCTGCCTGATATCTAGATGGTATTTGGCCAATCGACTTATAGTGCTGACAGTGTTGTCTGATTTTTCAAGCAGTTCCTGTATCTGCTTTAATGTCTGGGAGTATTTTAGTGACCAGTCCTTCCTTATGACATTGGCCTCTAATTTGATACCATTGGTCAATTCGTGATGGTTAACAACATCTATGTTTTCTAGATGCATACCCATGGCCAGTATTCTCTGCAGGAGTGTGGAACCAACACCGTCTGGTGTCAAGATTAAGATCTTCATGTGATATATTTAGACCTTTTATAGATGGGGGAGAAATAAAACTCCCCCAAACTAACTATTTTTTAACCGCTACTTTTTTTTTAAGGTATGCTAGAAGCACTCCGTACGCTGGTAGGAATACAATCAATCCTACAACTATCTTGGTTAAGGTATTGTTCTGGGCCACAATGTGCCAGTTTTCACCGATCCAAGTCAAGTTGCCTTCAGCATCTACAGATCCAGCAAACGCAGTGAAGAAGAAAGTATAAGTGTCAATGATGTTGGCCGCAATAGTTGAAATTGCCGGTGCCGCCCACCATGCCTCTGTGTACTTTTCTCTAATGTATTGGAATACGTATACGTCAAGCATTGTACCAACAGCATAGGCCGTACCACTTGCCGCTCCGACCCTGTATGCGTGTGGGTCACCCAATGCTAATAATACAAGCACTGATGCAACAATTGCCGGAATGATCGCCATTGCTACAACGGCTCTACCCGCTTGTTTACCAACCATCCTCACAGTAAGGTCAGTTGCTACAACCACAATCGGAAATGTAAATGCCGCCGCCGCTAATGGAAAACTACCAAACAATGGTAGATCCGCGCCAGGGAATAGATCAAATCTGATCGTGACTAGATAATTTGACACAGCGATAACAAGTGTGTGTAAAATAACTAGGTTCCTTACAAGTGTTCTGTCGACACCTGCTAGTAGTGTTTTAAACATAGTTCTCCTTTTTTTTGTTTATTGTGCCTGATAGGCGTCCAATGTTTTCTGAAACTTACCTGCGTGTGACTTCTCGGCCTTCGCAAGTGTTTCAAACCAGTCAGCAATCTCATCGAATCCTTCTTCTCTCGCTGTTCTGGCCATGCCTGGATACATGTCTGTATATTCATGTATCTCACCTTTGATAGCAGAAGCAAGATTCTGTTCGGTGCTACCCATAGGTTCACCTGTAGCAGGATCTCCCACTTCTTCTAAGTATTCTAGATGTCCGTGTGCGTGTCCTGTTTCACCTTCTGCTGTGCTTCTAAACACCTGTGCCACTTCATTGGCACCTTCTATGTCTGCCTTCTGTGCGAAGTAAAGATATCTCCTGTTTGCTTCCGACTCGCCTTGAAAAGCGGCTCTAAGGTTATCTTTTGTTTTACTTTCTTTTAGTTCCATTTGTTTATCTCCTTTGGTTGGTTACTATTTGTCCCATTCTTCCCAAGGAAACACTACCCATTGTGGATTTTGATCTTTGTCGATCTCATATCCCCAGTAGTCAACCTTGAACGGTGATGGCTTGTTATTGATAATTGACGCATAACGCACATTAGAGTTGCTTACGCAATTATGTTTGATGTACTCAAATGTTGCCCCGGTGTCATTGATGTCGTCAATTATCAAAACTTTTTCGTTGTTATCTAGTGCGTTGTACAGTGCATCTAGGTTGTTCTTATCTACATGATCTCTTAATCTCACGTCAACTGGAATGTGCCTCCGGTTAATCCTATGAGAAAGATAAACACCCGGTATTACTCCACCCCTATTGACACCCATTATCACATCTGGCATCCAACCACTGTGAACCATTTTGTCTTCGATCTGGATCAGAGCATTACGCATCTGAATATTAGTAAAATATAGTTTTGTTGTTGTCTCAGTCATATTCCGTAGTAGTAATTCATTAGGCCCATTATCAACAATGTCACAAGTATAGCATTTAGGAACAACAATGCTCTGTCGTGCCATAGGTATCCTACCCAGGCCCAACCCATTGTGCCCACCAGACCGAACCACATGTCGACGTGTGGAATGGTGCCAACACTCCTAGAGGCCGTTGCCACCAATATAAAGAACACCGAGACCCATTTCACGTACCAAGAAAGATCTCCCTTGGGTGTAACTTTTTTTATAACTCTGGAAGAGTTCAATTTCTTTATCTTGTCATCCAGTTTCTCTTTTATTGGTTCTATTGTCATGATCCAAAAAATAATCCTAATAGATAAATCAAAGTAAGT
>Ga0222718_10002034_pt1 | contig 18566 bp, 23 predicted proteins | sample C33_27DmetaG_FD_165045 | JGI IMG/M metagenome (GOLD analysis project Ga0222718, IMG submission 165045) | Estuarine water microbial communities from San Francisco Bay, California, United States - C33_27D | ecosystem: Environmental > Aquatic > Marine > Unclassified | place: USA: California... | reverse complement strand
TTTAATGCCATAGTTGTCAACTTATATATCAACGTTCTATCTTGAGAAGATAATTCTTCATCTAAGTTTTTATCTATTGCATCTTTTTCTTTAGGAGTACCTTTTAATTTTGAATCATTGGGTATATTAATTGCACTACCATAATTTTGACCTAATGTATACTCAGAAGAACCAGCAGAATATTCATCTATATTTTTATCTATTGCATCTTTTTCTTTAGGAGTACCTTTTAATTTTGTGTCTGGTGATATATATGAAGGAATAGAATCAAATGATTCATCGGTGTCAACTGACTCTGGAACACAATTTGGAACCATCTTTCCGTTCTTCATTTTGCCTCCAATTTGCTTATATCCTTTCCAGCATGCTTCGTTTAATATGTCATTTAGTTTAATCATATACTATAAATATAAGATTTAATGTTTTATATGTTGTACTCTCCAACGAATATCTTTACCCCTTAACATTTTCTTCATCTGATTTACATTCTTAATAGAATCATCAGCGAAGTAAACATCATCGTATCCATCTGAATCAATCTTTTTCTCTACCCAATCTGATTTTGATTTAGGGTCATTAGATTGTAACCCAACTACTGGTATTCTTTGGTTGATTCCAATATCTTTAAGGTATTGTTGAACGTGCTTTTCTACTGCTTGAGGTCTTGCAGTTAGAATAAATACACCTTGTCCTTTGTTCTTATCAATAACTCTTCTAAGAACTTTAGTCATTCGTTTTAATTCTTTGGGTTCTTGTACAGAGTAGAAATCTCTGAAATCGTATTCTTCACCTGGTTTTTCTTTATAAAGTGCATATTCACCAGGTGTTAGTTTTTTTTCTTTACCATCTATTGATTTAACGTATATAAAAGAGTTCGTAAATACTAGCGTATCATCAAAATCAAATACTCTTAGTTTCTTTGATTCCGTAAATAAACTTCTTGCTATCATATTCTCTTGTTCTTTGGTAAACATACTAATATACGAAATTTTTTGGAAAAGTCCAAATTATTTATGATTTATTTAGAATCTGATTATTAAGTTCTAATAATCTTTTATTCTCCATCTCAAGATATTTAACTTTGATAGTTAACTCTGCCACATCTTTAGTAAGTTCTAAGATTTTCTCTCTTAAATCATCTTTTTCTTCGGCACTTTTTTCTAATAATTGTTCTAACCTATCAATTCTTTTAGCACAATCATCTTTGATGTAATCTTCATCTTCTTTTCTTTCTTGGGCACGTTTTTCATAATATCTCCAAGCTCCTGCTGAACCTAGTACTGTCACAAGTGTTATAATTACGGCGTAAATTGATTCTGGTTGCATTCTTATTTTTTATTTATCTAGTTCTGATTTTAAGTATTGTTGTGCTGATACAATGTAATCTTTTGCTTTGACAATTTTTGATTGCCACCAATGAGGAAAATCAACTTTATCTTCCATTTCATCAAACTGTTTCATCATCTCACCTAACTCTTCAGCATATCTTTCAATAGTACTTAAATCTGCTTTTAACATTCCAGGTTCATTATCTTCATGTCCTATTGTAATGTCTTCAAAAACTGAGGTGTCTAGTTCAGCATCTGCTGCCATTTGAGATATGTATTTGTCTTCCATATCCAATAATTGTGACAGATTTTTTTGTGCTGCTGCTATCTTTATTGAAATATCTTTGATTGGTTTAACAAGTTTTGCTCTTTTTACTGGGTCTTTTTCTGAATTAACCTTATGAGCATAAGAACCTGCGAACTTTGCTTTTCTTTCTGCTTCTAGTTTTTCAATTTTCTTCTTAACTGCTTCTATTTTTAGAAACAATTTAGGAATTCCTTCACTCATCAATTCTTGAAAACTGAATTGATTGTCATAGTTTTCTACTATATAGTTTTTTAACTTTTTCATATTAGTTACCTTAATTATCTAAAGATAAATATAATAGTACTTCATTTAAGGTATAAAAGAATAACCTCCCAATGGGAGGGTTGTTAATTATTCTTTTTTACCAAATATTTTACCAGCTTCTGCTATACCAAACGAACCAAGTGTAATGATTACGAATGAATTATAGATAAACTCTTGTATTACTAAATCTTTTCCAAAAAATCCAGTACCGATATCAGCGATTGCGAATAAACACATCATTGCGAATGATGCAAATCCTACAACCGATTTTTCGTTAATGTCATTTTCATCTTTGAACATATCCTTAAATGCCATAATAAATTTTATTTTAGATTAAATTTAGCATAACCTATTATCAAAACTTATTTCGTATAAATATCAAGGTTTTGGTTAAATCAAAGACTTTCCATAAAGTTAGTTACTTCTTGTCTTATTAATTCTTTACCTTTTTTTGCTTGCTGGTCTTTGTTAGTTATGGAAACTATTTTATCTTTGAAGGAAGGTTCTCTATTTATAACATCTTCTGTTATAAAAATACCATCTAATACAAATTGTTTTATATCATGTCCCATCTTGATTGCTACAAGTGCTCTCATCATTGCAATTGTATCCTCTGGTCCATATCCTCCTAGTGATTCTGGTATTCCTATGAATTTCCAAAAATCTTTTGAATATAATGTATGCATTCCACAACCAAATTTGATTGTTGGAATTTGTTTCATTATTAATTTAGTTGGAACTTGAGTGTATACTTTTTCTAATGTCTCTTGTACAAGTGCTGGTGTTTCTCCTAATCCATCTCCTACCAAATAGTCCCAACTAGAATCCCACCACTTTGGAATTGATGGAGAAATAATATACTTACCATCTAGTTTTTCGGATGCTCTTAATTGATAAAGTAGTTGGTGTTCATGTAGTGCGATATCACTATCTACAAAAATAAATTGGTCAAAGTAATCTATTTCTATTGATTCTCGTTTTTGTTGAGTTGTACCCCTTACAGAATCATCTAGAATTATTTGATTTATATTTTTCATACCTTTATAGGCAAATTCATTTGTGAATTTTTCCATAAAGTAATCTTGTTTTAATTCACTCTTATCCCAATCGGTTAATGTTGGGTTTAGATTTAGAGTTGCTTTTAGTGTTACATCGTAATCTTTTGCATGAAATAATGCAATTCTATACCGTTCCATAAATCGTTGAAACATTTCCAACTCATTTGGCATAACATGAATACATACAAGTGTTTTCTTACTCATTAAAATATATTTTTGAAATGAGGTTTAATCATATTAATAGGATTTAATGATTTGATATTAATTTGAAAAATATCCCAATCAAAGCTACCAATTGAATTAGTTTCTTCTATTATAAATGGTAGTTTCTTAATAAACTCCGTAAAATGTTGTTGTGTTAATTTAGTTGCATCAAATCGTATTTCGATATTATTAGTAATATCCGAGTTTATTGAATATACTCTTTTACTAATATCATATTCTGATTTGGGGTTTTCAAATGAAGTATATGCATCATATTCACAATCTACATATATTGTATCACACCAAGGTTCTAAGATTGAAAGGATTTGAGTATTACAATTCTTTACAACAAAACCAGTATCGTATCTCTTAGGAACTATCGGCATCATCAAATCATCATGCAATACATCAGTATGCCATTTTCTCCACCACTCTCTAAATTTATGCTGTCTGAGGATAGTGTATTCTTCCGAATCTTTTGGTTTGTACCAAATCGTACCATCGGGTAGTGGAATCTCTTTTTCAATTTCAATTCCATCTTTGAATCTACTACCTCTACAAGTCATATGATAGACAAACGCATCTCTACTTTGAATTAACTCATATTCACTTAAATGGAATCTATTAAAGATATCAGAATCTTCTAACTCCATTGGTGCGAATAAGAAATCATGCCCACCAATAGAAACGAAATCTTCTTTGTACATCATCCAAGGTGCAAAGATACCTTTGGTAGTTCTATCTTTATTCTCCTCTTCTTTTTCTAATACAAAGTTTAAGAAGTTTTCTTTTTGCTCTGAGAACTCATCTACCTCCATACCAAAGTTCTTAACATACTTTTCAGGACCAGGTGGATGTAGTGGTGGTTCTATTCTAGTTGCTGAAACTACACTCATTGGTTTGAGTTGTTTTAACATATTCTGAACATAGTTTGGAGTTACCACCATATCCGAATGTAAAATGGATACTACTTCAGTTTTTGCTAAATTAAACCCAACATCATATAATACCGTATGCCCAACTCTATCAGGTTCTTCGTTTCTATAAGTAATTATATTATCTCTACCCTCTGAGTATTCAGTAATCCAATCCCAACTATTATCATCAGATGCATCATCTAAGATTACCACATCATGTTTATCACCATAGTGTTCTTCAATTGAACCTACTGCTTGTTGTAGATATGGTAGATTACTTCTACAAGGTATTACAAATGTTATTCTATTTACCATAATTTTCTAAATATCTATTCAAATCTTCAGGTGTACCCAATCCCCACATTTTTGGTACATCAAATGTTCTTATTTTTAATCCACCATTAATTGCATTATTATAAACAGGACAAACATAAAATTCATTATTTACTCTAATATTTTGTTCTATCATTTCTTCTGCATATTTTACAAAATCAGAACCATGTTTCCAATAATAAAAACCAACAGTTGCTAAATCTGATATTGGATTTTTCTCTTGTACTTCAGTCACTAATCCTTCTTTATTTACTTTAGCAAAACTCCACTTTGGGTGAGTTGCCTTAAAAGTTGGAATACCACCATCTGCATCATTTTCATTCATTTTATAAAAGAATTCATTTGAATCCCATTCTACAAATTGGTCTGAATTAGCAAAGAAAAGAGGATTGTCATTATCAATAAATTGTTTTGCTAATAAAGCAGTACATGCTGCTCCTTCTGTTAAACTATCTACTTCAACAATCGTACAATTGGGTGTAATTAAATTAAGTAATGTATCTAAGTTGTATTTTTCTCTATGTTCTTTTTGAACTACATAAACATAATTTGCTTCTATATTTAGATTTTCTACTACAACTTGAATCATAGGTTTACCCTCAACATCAATTAAAGGTTTAGGAAATGTATATCCTGCTTTTTGAAATCTACTACCTGCTCCTGCCATTGGGATAAGTACATTTAATTTCTTGTCTACCCATTTTGGTTTATCATTTGTTTGTCCCATTTCTATTTCATTTAATTTCTTAAATATGTTTGTGTAAGTTACTTCGGTTGGATTCTTAACTCTAAGGATATGAGCATTAGAACGAGATGCGGCAAGTAATCCATATGGTGAATCTTCTACAATTAACGTTTCTGATGGTAAACATCCCATCTTTGATATTGCTCTCCAATACATCTCTGGATGAGGTTTAGAATTACCAACATCTTCATTTGATATAATATAATCCATAAACTCCATAATACCCAACTTTGAAAGTACAGTCAATACTGTCTTTCTGATTGAGTTAGAACATACAGATATCTTATATCCCTCATCTACCAATGCACTCATTAGTTGTTGAAGATTTTGACTTGGTTTTAATTCTTTCAGTTTTTGTAAAGTCAACTTTTGTTTACTTTCCCAAATGTGTTTGTGTAGTTCAGTTGGTAATCCCTTTCGTTCACTCAACATCTCTAACTTCTGATTAGTTTTTAACCCATCGTAAGTTGATAAATGTTCTGCCCAACTAATTTCATATTCTTTACCTAATGCTTGATTAAGTGCATCAAAGTGTATGTTCTTTGCCTCAACAAGAACTCCATCTAAATCAAAAATTACTAATTTTGTTTTCATATTAATATACTACTTTTTTTTCATGCACTTTTATTCCTCTAAGTGACAAATCTATTTTTTGTCTTATTATATCAAACCCACCCTTGTCTAAGTAAGATTTTAATAATAATTCTGGATGAAGAACATGACCTGAATTTAACATATTGATTAAACTAAAGTATAAATTTGAATAATAACCCATAGTATAACTGTTACCTATCGCAAACAAATCATTATAACCATCTCTCCAATCCCAACCCTTTGGAATATAAATTTCATTTTGATTAGGTATTATATATTCAAGTTTACTATCTATCTTTAAGTCAAATCTTGTTCTTATTACAATATCATACTTTTTTTTAATTAATGTTTCATAAGACTCTTTTAATCTATTTACCTTCATCATTTTATAATACATTAAAAAAACAAATAAAGGTCTTGTTTCTATACCATATGTATTATTTAGGAATGGGGTCAACTTGTCATTAAAAGGTTTTATTAATTCATTATCATATTTTTCAATCTCAATAGATTTAGGAGAATACATTTGTATTAACTCATGAATATTTACATCATCAGTTTCATCGGTTTCCCATGTTGATAAAAATACATCAGCCTTATAAACATCTATAAGATTTGTTTTTATAGAATCAAAACAATCTTTAGCATTTCGTATTTTACCAGAAAGTAATACACATGCTTTCATCTCTTAAAATATTCCTCTATCCAATGGATTAATATTATACTCTTGAAATAGAATATCTAACTCTTTCTGATACTCTCGTAAATTCCAATTACCTTTTACAATTGCTGTTGCTATGTAAGGATAAATCCAAGAATTAAAATGTCCACCAACTTTCTTTCCTTTTTTTATTTCATACAAACCTTTAGCAGAAACTTGTCTTAAAAAAGGTGAATTATCTGGTTCATCAAAAATCATTTTAACGTTTGATAATTTATACATTTCAATTAAATGATTTTTTCTCCAAACTGTTGCTTGTGTTGAAAAATAATATTCTGAGTTTGGGTCTACATGATAAAAATTATCGTTATATTTAACAGAACCATTACCTAATCCACTATGGAGTAATCTAACAAATGCTACTTCATTATCATTTTCTAAAACATCAATACATTTTTTTAATTCATCTACTTTTACAAAATCAAAAAGAATATAATCTTCTTGCGAATATATAACATAATCTGTTGGTATTTTTTCTAATGCATCTACCATTTGTTTTGAATGAGTATCATTATCATTGTAAACAAATGTTTTACCATAACCAACTTCTTGATTACAATTAAAATAGATATTTTTCATATCAGGAAAAAACTTGAGTATTCTTTCATAATATGGTTTATGTAAATCTTTTGCTTTAGAGTGTGTGTATGTTAGTAAAGATAAGTTTTCCATTATAATTCAGTTTTCCAAAATTCAATCATTTCATCTAAAAGACTTTCAAAACTATATTTTGGTTGCCAACCAGTTAAGTTTCTTAACTTACTACTATCACCTTTCAAGTCTTCTAATTCCTCTGGTCTAAAATATTTTGGGTCTTTCTTAACATACTGAGTCCAATCCATTCCTAACTTACCAAAGACATATTCTACCATGTCACCAACTGAATGTGATATACCTGTTGCACATACAAAATCATCTGGTTTTTCTTGTTGTAAGATAATCCACATTGCTTCTACATAATCTTTTGCATGACCCCAATCTCTCGTTGCCTTTAAGTTACCTAATCTTAATTCATCTCTTAATCCTTTTTGAATCTCAACTGCGGTTTTTACAATTTTGTTACTTACAAAATTTGAACCTCTACGAGGTGATTCGTGATTGAATAAGATACCATTTGAAATAAACATATCGTAAGAGTTTCGATAGTTTCTACTAATGTTATATGCAAATACTTTTGCACAACCATATGGAGATACTGGATGCATTTGAGTAGTTTCTCGTTGGAATCCATCAGCATCTAATTGATTACCAAACATTTCAGATGAAGATGCTTGATAAACTTTAGTATCTGGTTTTACCATCCTTACTGCTTCTAACAAATTCAATGAACCAACACCAGTTGTGTTAACTGTATAAATTGGTTGGTCAAATGAAATCCTAACATGAGATTGTGCTGCCAAGTTGTAAATTTCATCTGGTTGTGCCTCTTTGACAATTCTAATTAATGATGCCAAATCGGTCATATCTACATACTGAAGGTTGTGTTTGATTCTATCGTAAGTTGTATCCAATCTTGAGGTTTGATTCTCTGCAACCGAATTTCTTTTTACAGTTCCCCAAACTTCATAACCTTTATCTAATAAAGTTTCTGCTAAATATGAACCATCTTGTCCGTTTATACCGGTGATTATTGCTCGTTTACTTTCTTGCATTTTCGTAATTGTTTATAAACCAATTTACCGTTTCCTTAATACCAACTTCGATTGGTGTAAATTCAAAATCAGGTAAATATTTTTTGATTTTTGAGTTATCTGATGGTTTTCTATATTGACCATCTGGTTTTGTGTCATCAAAGATAACGTTACCTTTGAAATTAAATTCTTGTACTAATAAATCTACTAAGTCTCTAATACTAATTTCATGTGATGTAGAAAATATAATAGGTTCATCTTCTTCATATTCATCCAATACCCATTTTGTAAGTCTTGCAACATCCTTTGAGTAAATAAATTCTCTTAATGGTTTACCAGTTCCCCAAACTACAAAGTCTTCACCAGTTTTAGTTGCATTATACATCTTATGAATCAACATTGGCATTACATGACCATGTACCAATGAAAAGTTATCATTTGGTCCATAAATGTTTGTAGGAATTACTGAGGTATATTTTGTTCCATATTGTTCTCTATATGCGTTTATTTGAACATCTGCCATTCTTTTAGCATAAGCATAAGCATTGTTAGAAGTGTGGGGTTCACCCTTATGAATCTTATCTTCAGTTAATGGATATTCTACATCATCTGGAAATACACAAGTTGACAAAAAAGATACTAATTTTTTTACCCCATAAAATCTAGCACCTTCTATTACATTTGTGTTTATCATAATGTTATTGTAGAAATACTCACCTTTATGATTCATGTTTCCACCAATACCACCGACTTGACCAGCACAATGAATTACATGAGTTGGTCTATGTATATCATACATTTCATTTACATGGTCTGGATTTACCAAATTATACATACTTCTTTTTGGTTTTACATCTGCCTCAAGAGCAGAACCTACTAAACCACTACCACCTGTTACTAATACTTTCTTTTTCATTAAAAACTTGATTTATCGTTAGCATATATTGATTGTGGATTCATATATGGTCTAGTCATTTTTCCATGTACAAACTCATCGATAGATGAACCAACATCAATATATTGATTATTTGGATTTGATTGATACATTCTATGTATAAGAATTTCAGATACAGGACCTGCCGATACTAAGAATAATTTATTTTCTATTTGATTTACATAATCTAATAATTGTGTTATGTAATCTTCTCCCAAATCTATAAAATAAGATATACAATCATCTGGAAATGGGAAAATTTCTTTTACATTAAATGGAAAGTTTTGAGGTTGTGCTCTATGATTACAAATCATATAAACATCCTTTTCGATACTATTGTAAAATTGTTTCATCTTTTGATAATTTGAATTTATCCAAAGGTTTGCAAAAGTTAAATTATCATTTGGAATTTTTTCAGTTAAAAATTCATAATCAGAAATACTATCACTTTTACCTGATATTGCAAAGTGGTAATTTTCTTCACTATGATTTAATGATTCTAAAAGTTGTTCACCAATCGGAGTCATTCCACTTGGTGAAGACCATTTGTCTACCATAAATGCTTGTGAGTTATTACCAATGGGATTTCCTCTCATTAACTGAACTTCACCATCTGCGTATCTTGCATATGCAAAGTTAGTATCTGATTTAATTAAATTAGTATAGTAATCAAAGTCTGTATCGAATTTACTCATTTCTTAAAATATTTAATACCTTATCAGAAGTAAAACCATCACCATAAGGACAATTTTCACTAATATAAGGATTTTCTATTAGTTTTCCAAATAATTCACTCAAATCTTTTGGTGAATCACATAAATGTAAGTGACCTGTTTTTATACCTTCAGGTCTTTCGGTTGTTTTTCTACATACAATTACTTTCTTATTAAAGAAAGAACCTTCTTCTTGTAATCCACCACTATCTGAGATAATCAAATTACTTTCCATCAATATTTTGATTAACTCTTTATGTTCCAATGGTTCTACAACAGTTACATTTTTCAAAATGTGTCTATGTTTCTGAACATTTGGATTTGGGTGAATTGGAATTATAAATTCATAATGAGGATATTTTATTGTAAGTTTTTCAATTTCTTCAAACCACTTATCCATCCAATGATGATTTTCTCTACGATGTAAAGTAATCAGTATCTTATTTAACATTGTAGGTTTACCAAACTCTACTAAGTTATCCAATACCGAATTACCAACTATATGAACTTCACCATGTACTTTTTCATCTTTCAGATTTTGGGCTGATAATTCAGTTGGTGTGAAGTTAACATCTGCAATTCTTGCAATCATCTGTCTATATCCTTCTTCTGGATATGGATGTTGTAAATCACCACTTCTTAATCCTGCTTCTAAATAATAGATTTTTATTTGTCTATTAAATGCTGCGAGAGAACAACCAAATGCAGAACCTGTATCACCTTGTACCAACACACCTCTAAAATCTCCATTTGGAAATTGTAACATACAATCTGATATAATAGAGTCCAATCTATTATTAGATGTACTCATATTGATTTGATAATCAACTTCTATATCTTTTAATAAATCAGTATGTTGACCTGTAAATAAAAGTTTATACTCACTCCTATCCATAATTTTGATTAAAGGTTTAATCTTTAACCATTCGGGTCTAGTACCAAAACATAATAATATTGGTTTATTTTTCATATACTAATTTCCAACCTTTCATTCGTTGTTCTCTAAAATATTGATTCATTAAACTCTTAAATGGAGTTCCTTCTACATTAACTTGATTCGTTTCCCATAAAGAATTTGCATCACCTCCATATGTTCCACCTTTAAGACTTCCCCACAACTCCTTATCACTAATTGGATGTGGTGGTACGAATGTAGGTATATTAGCATATTTTTGTAACATATAAGAGAAGTGCATATCTTCACCACAAGTGTTATACTTAGGGTCTGGTAATTCTCTTACCATATGCGATAACCATTCCTTCTTAAAGAACCAACTATGTCCAACTAAATCAACTTGAACAGTTGTATCGTTATTTCCTCTATCAGGCCAACCAAATCTTGCATAAGGTTCATAATATGATGAATTTTCGGGTGGGTTTGGTTTTGGCCAAACTAAACCAACAGTTCCTAATAAACCTTCATTAGTTTTCATTGTATTCATACAATTCTCTAACCATTTTTTACCAGGAATTGTATCATCATCAAATACACATACATAAGGGTTTCGTGCATTAAACGCATAATAAAATCTTGCCCATACTCCAAAGTTATAATTACAATATGCAACTGGTATTTCAGTTCCAATATCGTAATTAATTAAATCATTATCACCTGGATTATTGTACCACAATAGAATCTCATCAGGTGGTAATGTTTGGTTTTTCAATGCCTCCATTTGTTCGTTGAGGTGGTCTCCTCTTTTGTAACCATTTAATACAACTGTAATCATATTTTTTTATTCATTTCTGTTAACCATGTTTTTTTGGTGTAGTAACTTTCATATTGTTGTCTTGCTAATTTACTACACTGATTGTAAAATTCATCATTTTCTTTAAGTTTTTTAGCAAGTTCTCTAGCACCTTTTACATTATTTACATCTACTGATGTCAGTGGGTGTAATGTTTTTTGTGTATCTACTTTTATGTTACCAATTACAGGTATTCCAAAATATGCACAATTAAGAGAAAATGTACCTGCTGCTACTGTTGGCATTAGATGAACTGCGTATTTGAATTTAGATACTTCTTTCATCCAATCAATCCAAACCATTCTATCAAAGTGATGTAAATCTTCCATTGCCCCTTCGTTATTTCTTTTCGCATGAGATTCTTGTGCCCAAATAGGTACACCAAACTCAGTTGCTACCATATATGATTCAAATCCACCATACCATCTTGCAAAGTTACCTCCAATTAGAACTTTATCTTCAGGTTTTGAAGAAATACCTCTTATTAAATTTTCAATCATTAAAGTTGGTATAACTTCAACTTTTTTTGTTGGGAATAATCCACTATAATAATTTACATCAGATTCATTATGTGCAAATATACCATCAGTTTTTGCTAAAAAATTGTAAAACTGAATTTGGTCTATAATTTCATAATCATTCCACCACCAATGAGGACCTTCTTGAATGTAGTAAACTTTTTTATTAACACTTTGAAGAATGTCAACTATTGGTTCTTGTAAGTAATTTGATGCTGGATTTAATCCATCGGTTATTTTTGAACCTTCTGCTGATAGGAATAACTTACCCTTTGGAAATATTATAAAAACTACATCGTAATCAGCAACAGATTTATAGTTTTGTAAAGGATAATGAATAGCATTTAGAGCATTCATCCAAGCAAACTCTGTTCTTGCGTTTGGGTGAGTATTTGGAATAGCACCCTCAAATCCCATTTCAGTTAGAAATGCTACTTTCATATAGTTTCGTATAACTCGTTTTGTTTTTCTTGTCTTTTAATATCTTTTGGGTGATACAATGCAAATTCTTCTTCTAATGGTAAATAAGTCATTGTGTTGTAACCTTTAATTCTTTCGTGTACTTTACCTTCCCATTCTATTTCAGATGTTCTACGATAAATTCTTGTCTGAACATCAGGCCAATTAACCCAACCTTTTTCATTTACATTCCATCTCCATTTTTGGATATGTTTATCAGTCAAACCTTCAACTGTGTTTATTCTTGGTACAAAGAATAAATCGATATCTAAATTTGCATTTAACAAATCATGCATATTTGTAATCAAATACTCATTTGGTAATTCATCAGCATCAATCTGAAAGATGAATATACCTTTTGCATGATTCTTTAAGTTATTCTTATAAGATGCAAAATCTTTGTTTAGAGGAAATCCTATAACGTTTACATTAGTATGTAAATCATTTATAATTCTTAAATAACCCATCACATCATCAGTTACACCACCTTCATCATATTGAATGAGAATTTCATCATCTGATTGGATTCTTGGGTGTAAAAAGTTTACTAATTGTGTTATTTCATTTATCTCATTACAAACTGTAATTCCATATGTAACATTAACCATAATATTTGTTTAATTGCTCTTTCTTAAAAAATATTTCAGAGGCATATTGAATACCATCTAAATTATAAGTTCTATACGCTGCTCCTTTTCCTATAAATTTAGAAACACTCTTTACATAAGCATTATATACTCGTTGTCCACCAATATCATACGGTTTACCAATCTCATATAGTCCAATAAGTTCATCACCTTCTAAAGCTGCTTTATTCTGTATTCCAAGTTTTTTGAACCATTTGAAAAAGAAATCAGGTATAATATTAGATAATTTAAGGGCAGACACTTTTCTTTTATAAACACCTGTTACAAATATAATAGTTTCTTCAGTACCTGCTAGTCTACCTGACTTTCCATCAGCATATTTATATGTACTTATTTTATATACACCATATGGTCTTATATTTGTTTTAGATACTCTAGTACCTGACCCTTCTTGTAATAACCTATATTGTGGTGAGTAATTCATTATACTTTTTTAAGTTTTGGTAATTGCATTTTTTGTTTATTCAACTTAGGTAAGTTAAATGGTTTTACTTGAGGAATTGATGATGTATATTTTTTCATCATGTTTTCAAAAACTTCATCCATCTTTCCTAAACTAAAATTATTAACAATATTTGTTTTTAATCCTTCTGATTGTTTAAGGAAAGAGTTGTACTCATTAAAAACTTTATATAATTTATTTGCAGCATCAGAATAGTTTACAGTAAACCATTGTGCTTCTTTTAGTAAAAATTTATCTGATGCGGATTCATGAACATTTGTTAATTGTCCTTCTAGATAAACTGTATTTTCTTTTGGTAAGAAATCAGTATGACCACTCCAACCACTAACTATAATTGGTTTACCGGTTATTGCAAATTCTGCTAATGGTCTACCATATCCTTCTCCTTTTGTAAATGAAACCATTGCTTTTACTTTTGAATGATGATATAGTGAAGTCATTTCATCTTCAGTTAAATCACCATGTAGTAAATATATTTTAGGAATATCTTCTCCCAATGATTCAACAGAGGATTCAATTTTCTTTCTAATAGTTTCTCTATCTATTACAGAAAATCCTGCGTGTGATGTTTTTAATATAAGACCAGGTCTTTTATCTTTAGGTAGGTATTTGAATACAGTTGCGAAAGTTCTTATTGCCATTGCAATATCTTTTCTATCTTGACCCAAGTCACCCTTTAACCAATGACCTACAAGTAAAAAATTAAAATCAGTTTCTAATTTATCTAATTCAGTAACCTCTACTTTTGGTTCTAGATAAATTTCAGTATTTACCCCTTCAAATAATACTTCAACAGGTTTTGTAATTCTATGTTCGTTAATTACTTGACCACTTTGTTTATCTTTTTCTTGATAACCAGTTTGTGACATTATTGTTTTAGTAAACTGAGATGGTACGATTATCAAATCCATTTTGTTAGAACCCTCTATAAACTCTTTTGGAATTAGTGTAGTTTCAACACCAGCAGTAATACCAATATTATAATTACCCTTTGGTTCAAATTCATTAGCAACAGACATCTGCATAAAGATATCTGGTTTTCTATCTACTTTTGTTACTACATTAGAAAATACCTTTTTTCCAAACTCCGAAGTTGGGTTTACTTGGTTTTGTGGTGTATTTCCCCAACGAGTTGGAACTATTTTTATATCGTATTTGTCCATGTTAAACAGACTTTTCAAAATATCTCTAGCGTGGTCTCCATAACCACTTCTAGTAAATACTGGTGCTTGGTATACTAATAAAGGTTTACTCATAACTTCTTATCTTTTATATGCTGTAATATTTTCTATTTGGAATTTTTCGTTAAAGGTGATGACATCCATAATCTCTAAAACATCTTCACCAATTGTAATTGTGATTTCATTAAAGGTTTTATTATCAATCTCATATGTTTTGTTTAGTTTTAGTTCAAAATCTAAATTAAACAACTCAGAATTTGCATTTAGAACTTCTTCTCTACCACTTATATCAATATCCCAATCTACTAATCTTATGTTTGGTGAGTATAATTGAGATAATTTTTTAATACTCTTTTTGTTAAATGATTCGAAGTAAAACTTTGTATTAACTTTATAATTTGCCATTTAATTTATATTAAATAATTCGTGTGTTTTTCTTGGTTTCCAATTTTCAAAAGTTCCTTCAACACCATCTACAAGAGTTTGACACATATTAGTATTTACTAGTCCCATTTCTCCTATAAATGCTTCTCTACCTTTTAATCCATTTTCTTTTAGTTTATCTTTTGATGTATTATAAACTTGTTCCATTTTTTCGGACAACTCATAAATATCTATTTTATCATCCCAAATATATGGAGTAGGTATTGAACCTGCCATTGTATATGCTCTGCTCCAAATTGGTGTAGCCCATTCTCCCCAAGTTACAACATCTTCCCAATCTCTCCATTTATGAAGTGAACCAATTTGTTTATAATCTTCTGCAGTAAAGTATTCACCTGTTGATTTCTTTTTGAATCCACATTGGTCTTGTAATCCACCTGTAACATTTACAATGATAGGAGTACCTGCCATTACTGATTCAGCAGTTGTTAAACCAAATCCCTCATTACCAGCAATATTGACTGTACAATCAGCCATATTGTAAAGATAATTTAATTCAGCTACACTTCTTCGTTTATCTGAAAAAATAACATTTGCGTCTGGTGTAAGGTGTTTAGCCAATCTTGGTAAATCTGTTCCATTTTGGTCTGTTGGTTGGGTATGCATTACTAGTGCTACCTTTTTTGCTTTTTCTTTACCAATTTTTTTACAAAATTCATTAAATGCCATTATTAAATCAGATGGTTGTTTTCTTCTAATATTTCTATTAGACCAAAAGAATATAAAATCGTACTCTTTTTCTTTTAGAATTTCTGATTTGAAATCAACGGGTACATCTACTGGTTTATATTCATCAGGATTGATACCATGAGGAACATAAGATACTTGCCAATCTGAATGAGGTTTCCAAGTTGGTTTATCGGTTCTACTTGTTAATCGAGATACGATACCATATGTTTGTCTTGAAATACATCCAATCCAATCACAACTTTCATAATAGTTTCTATTGTAAAGTGGGTCTGGTAAATCATCCCAAATTGCATAGAACATAATTGGAATATTTTGTCTTACTTCATGCTCCATCTCATATAACCAAATCCAATATCTTGGGTCAGTAAAGTGAAGGATAGCATCTGGTTTTTCAGAATTAATTATTTGTCTAATTAAGTCAGCATTACCATAACCAGTCCAAGGTAAGATTTTTACCGATGCATCTTCTACACCAGTTTGTTTCTGAATATCTTGTGAAACATCTAATACTTTACCTTTATCTGGATGATTGATTGCTGCTCCAACTTGAAACCAATCATATCTATCTACGGTTCCAAGGACAAGTGCTTTAGACATTGTAGCAATACCACTTGCCATTCTTAAATCATCTGAAAGCAGAAGAATTTTTTTCTTTTTATTCATAACTTATTGTCAATAACTTTATTAAAATTGAGAACCTGAAACTTGTAACTTTAGATATTCATTCATTTCTTGTCTAAATTCTCCATCGGTTACATATCTTTCTACGGTTCTATTTACTAATTTTTGAAGTGTTACATCTGATTCAAATGAAACTTGCTTGAAGTTCGAGTACACTCCCTTTAATATCTTAACGGTTGTTAGTTTAGTTTCTACACTCATAGTATATAGTTTTGTATTTATATATATAAGTATATAGAAATATATTTTCCGTTAAGGTTTTCCATCACAAATTCCTCGTTTTAAGAATTCACAAAATTTACAATTCTTTTTTCTATCACCAGGAACTTTTGGAAACGGTAAATCATTGAAGTTTCCTTTATCATCAAATACCTCGTTTACAAATCCCATAAATTCATTATAAACTTTATTAACAGTTGGTTTACCATTTGCTGGTACGTGCCTTGATATATAAGGAATTGGGAATGGTGCATCTTCATATAATTTTCTTCTCATAATCTGATACTCCACTTTAATCTTATTTAATGGAATATTAAATAATTCAGAATAGTATTTTTTATATATAACGATTTGTGCATTTTTATACTTATCTGCTTTTTGGTATTTATTCCAACCCATTGTAGATGTTTTCAAGTCAATAATGATGATTGAATTATCTGATAAATCTTTCATTACTACATCAACAAACCCAATAAAGTTTACACCATCTTTTACTTTTGCATTTAGTGGTAATTCAATACCTACCAACTCAAATCCAGTCTTTGTGTAAAACTTATCAATCTTCTTTTTGAACCACTCTAAGATTCTTCTACCATCACCATAGAACTCCTCTAACTCCAACTGAGTACATACACTCCCTTCACTTAGTTTATCATTCTCTTTGATGTATTCTTTTCTCATCCAATCTAACAACAACTTATCAGTATCAATTTCCATTGCTTGTTTCTTAGAAACACCATACATTACCGAAAGGAAATGTTGGATTGTTTCGTGAATTGCGGTTCCGAAAATTGTATAAATGTTAGCAGATGATTCTCCCAACTTATCAATGTATCTCAACTTATAAGCTCTTGGGCATGTTGAGTATAATTGATATTGAGAAAAACTTACTTTTGCCATAATCTTTTATTTGTTATACAAATATACGAAATTATTTTTACATATCCAAGAGAACCTCGGCAATTTTTCCTTTTAACTTGCCTTCCTCGTTTTTTAACTTGATTACAATTCGGGTATGATTATCAATAGTTTCTTTCACATTATTGTATGTAGGATTTTCAATAGACATTAATAATGGTATAATATCTTTCTTCACTTCTACAATGTGCTCATACATTAATAGAGTTGATATACCATATTGCTGTTTAGCCTTGCTGTTTAACTGAAGCATTGAAGGATTACCATTATGGGAACGAGTTCGTTTAATAGTCTCTAAATTATACCCCAACAACTTTTTAGTACGGTCTCTTGCCATCGTTGATAATGGTACTGGAGTATGGTCTTGGTAGTGTCTAACTAATACATTCAAACCATATAAGTCAATCTCCCGTTTCTTTGCTCCCTCTAATAGGGATAGTATGGTGTTGATATATTTATCCAAAGAACTTAGATAATTTTAATTCCTGGTCACTTATATATGGTTCCGTACCATCGAATCTATAATGGTATTTCAGTGCATCAGCACATACGATATTTTTATCAAGTATATCCAATATTTCCTGTGTTGGATTTGGTCCTGCTAATCTTTCTTTACATAACTTTACATTATCTTCCATGAGTTCCACACCATATGTAGTGGAAAGAGCTTGTTCTAAAGTACATCCACTTCTTTCCATTTTTCTGATAATGACTTCTGAAAGGAATTGGCCATCACCACACGAAGGTTCACAAAAAGTTTTAGTTGGATTTAAAAATAATTCTGAATTTATTTCTTCTAATTTATCAATCATTTCTATTACTTCTTTAGTAGGAGTAAATACTTCAGCA